>OGQT01001004.1_pt1 | contig 23728 bp, 20 predicted proteins | sample 1553261 | NCBI WGS metagenome assembly OGQT01 (sample SAMEA2579992, study PRJEB22360) | human gut metagenome | biome: human gut; feature: human-associated habitat; material: faeces | place: Denmark | collected 2008/2010
CCTGCCGGTCGGCTTGCGGCGCGTCGAATTCCCCATGTTGCGCGTCGCTGGCATCGGCGCCATGCAATGCACGGGCTGCCTGTGCCGCAGCGTATTCGTCACCGCACAGCCGGTCCATGCATTTTTCGATCGACTCGTGGATGTGTTCGCTGGAGATGCGCGAGTTCGCGTGGTAGACGGGACGTGGGCGGCATACGTGGCGCATCGCCTCCGGTACGGAAGCCGCATCGTATTTGAGATTCGGCATGGTCGGCGATTGCGGGACTGCCGCCGGTTGTTCCGTGCCGAAGCCGTCATCCCATTCGGCGGCTTCCTCAGATGAGCGGCTGCGCAATTGCTCGCCGGCTGGATCGACCGTCAGTATGTCGGGATGGGTGAATTGCAGACGGTCGTTGTATACGCTTGGCTCGCCCGCGACCACCAGCAACGCGCCTTCGTGCAGTTTGCGCTGGATCCAATCGACGTACGACTTGCGATAGGAGAAGAACACGAGAGACGCCATGGAAGCGTCCATGTGCCGGCTGCGTGCGAAATCGCCGTCATCGACGTCGGCGATCAGCCGGAATCCGCGACGGGCCATCGGAAAGACGCGCACGCCACGCACGTGCGCGGCGAAGGCCATCTTCTCCCCGATTTTCGCTTCGCGCAGGGCGCGTGCCGGCACCGGCTCGGTGACGCGGAACGGATAGTAGGTCAGCGCGTCGCCCACGGACACCACGCCCAGCGATTTCAGCGCGCCGACTCTGCGGCGGTTCGTTTCGAACGAGGAAATCGGGGTTTGCCATGTGGTGCTCATAACACTCCATTGTGGCACGACCGGATGATTGTGCGGCGGGCTGAATTCCCCATTATTCGTGGCGGCGCCATTCGCCGCAACACGGCTTGTGGACGGCCAGATAAAGCAAAACCCCGGCGGCCATTCGGCTTACCGGGGTTTCAAGCTGTTATTTCGCGATTCACGCTTCAACGCGCTGGACCTTGCCAGCCTTGATGCACTTCACGCAAACGCGAACGCGAACGTTCTCGCCGTCGATGGTGGTGCGAACCGGCTGCAGGTTCGGGCGGAAGGTGCGCTTATTGCGAATATGTGAGTGCGAAACGGTGAAACCGGTCTGCGGTCCCTTGCCGCACACTGCGCAACGAGCTGCCATAATGGACTCCCTATAATTACTATTGACTTGCAAGTCTGCGCGTTCGACACCACACAACGAAGTGCATGGCAGAACACACAACTTCTCAACTATACAACCAGCCCCGGCCAATCGCAAACTTGTGGACGAAAATCGGCTTGCATTCCCCATATTCCGCCGTTTTTGCCATGTCTCGACAGCACGCGTATGCGGCCCGTACGGGCAGAACATGCTTGTTCATGCGCTGTTCATGTCGAATGGTCTGTTACCACCCGCCACGCCCGTACGATGAAGTAATGGAATAAGATGAGCCATAAGATTGACATTTAGCCGAAAAGAGTCAACATTGACCGACACAGCCGAGCCGCAGACCCAGCCGTCCCAGCAGAACGCGCAGGCCCAGCAGCCGCAGCAATCCAGCCAGCAATCCAAGCATATGATGACGCCACGCGAGAAGAAGTGGATCGTCTACGACGTCGGCAATTCCGCGTTCGTGCTGCTGTCCACCGCCGTCGTGCCGATCTACGCGAATTCGCTGCTCAAGGCGGCCGGCGAGACGAACATCGTGTCGACGTGGGGCTACGCGCAGACCATCGCATCGCTCGTCATCGCCGTGCTTATGCCGCTGCTCGGCTCCATCGCCGACGTGCAGGGCATGAAGATCCGCTTCTTCACCGGCTTCTTCCTGACGGGCGTGGTCATGTGCTGCGCGATGGCGATGCCGCTTGGTTGGCTCGCGTTCCTCATCGTGTACGTGCTGGCCACCATCGGCCTTAATGGTTCGCTTACGTTCTACGACTCCATGCTGGTGGACACGACTTCGAACGAACGGATGGACCGCATTTCCTCACACGGCTACGCATGGGGCTATATCGGTTCGACCGTGCCGTTCATCGTCTGCATCGCGCTGATTTTCGGAGGCCCCGCGCTGTTCGGCTGGTCGACCACAGCCTGCACGCGCGCCTCGTTCGTCATCACCGCGCTGTGGTGGGTGGCGTTCACCATTCCGCTGCTCACCAGCTATAAGCAGGTGCATTACCGCGCCACCGCGGGGCAGGCAGGCGAGGCCATTCGCGGCACGTTCGCCGAGCTCGGCTCCACGTTCCGCGCCATCCGCAAGAACAAGCCGCTGTGGATGTTCATGATCGCGTTCTTCTTCTACATCGACGCCGTCAACACCGTCATTTCCATGAGCACGTCGTATGGCACGCAGCTGGGCATCGACTCCACGCAGCTGGTCGTGGCGCTGCTCGTCACGCAGTTCGTGGCGTTCCCCTGCTCCATCATCTACGGCAAGCTGGCAGGCCGGTTCGGCTCGAAAACCATGATTACCGCGGCCGTGGTGGCGTACATGTGCATCGTCTTCTTCGCCGCGTTCTTCCTGCGCGCCGCACTTGAATTCTGGATTCTGGCGATTCTGGTCGGCATGTTCCAAGGTGGCATCCAGGCGCTGTCCCGCTCGTATTACGGCAAGATCATTCCGAAGGACCATGCCAACGAGTACTACGGCTTCTACGATATTTTCGGCAAGACCGCCTCGATCATCGGCACGTTCCTCGTCGCTACCACGACGTCGCTGACTGGCAACGCGTCGATCGGCGTGTTGTCGATAGCCATTCTGCTGGCCGTCGCGCTCGTCTTCCTGCTTCTGCAGAAGGATCCGACCAAGGGTTCGACGGAAGCCGCAACCGTCGACTGACAGCTGCCGTCCGACAGCGTTCCGCTCGACAGCAATCGCTCGATAGCATTCCGCCTGACAATCGTCGTTCGGCGGAATGCGCTGTACCGGCCTATGAGGAACCGCGTAGGCCGGCACAACTTCGACAGTTACCATCTGGTATGTTATACTGGCATCGTTTGCACACCGTGGCGCAACGTAGCGCCGCTCCAGCAATGACGCAGAGAGAGGTAAACGATGTCATTGGCAAATGAACTAGTCGAAGCAGTGTCCGCATGGCCGGAAGTCGAGGCCATCACGTTGGGTGGGTCACGCGCCACCGGCGATAACGATGGAAAATCCGATTACGACGTCTACGTGTACGTCACCGCACCCGTGTCTGCCGAACGCCGCCGCAGGCTGCTGCGCAACTATTGCAGCCATATGGAAATCGACAACGATTTTTGGGAGACCGAAGACGACTGCACGCTGAACGACGGCACCAATATCGACGTGCTGTACCGCGATCTGGACCAGTTCGCAGCCAATGTCGCCGACGTGGTGGAACGGTTCCAGGCCAGCAACGGCTATACGACGTGCATGTGGCACAACATGCTCACCAGCAAGGTGCTGTTCGACCGCGACGGCCAGTACGCCGCGACCCGACAGCGGTTCGACGTGCCGTTCCCCGAGGAACTGCGCCGCAACATCATCAATCGCAACATGCGCCTGCTTACCGGCAACCTGCCGTCGTACGACGCACAGATCCGCAAGGCCGCGAGCCGAGGCGACAAAATCGCGGTCAACCATCGCATGGCCGCGTTCATGGAATCGTATTTCGATGTGCTGTTCGCGCTGAACCGCCGCACGCATCCCGGCGAGAAGCGTCTCGACAAGCTCGCCGAACGCGACTGCGCCATTCTGCCGAAGGATTTCCGCAAAAACATCGATACGCTGTTCGATTCGATGTACGCCGATCAGGCGGTGTTCAGCGAGACTTTGGGCGAAATCGTTGACGACCTGCGTCAGACGGTCGACGCGAACCTGTGATTTGACCGCGAATCCGGCGGTTCGACGCCGGTAGCGATTGGTTTTAGAAGAAGTTGAGCGCGCGGGCCACTTCGTCGACGATGTCGAACATGGCCTTGCGCGCACGTTCCGGATCGCCCTTCGCTATCGCGTCAGCGACCGCATCGTGCGCGTCGAGCGCGGCCGGCTTCGGCTTCATCGGGTATTTGCCGAGTTCCACACGGCCGCGCAGCACGGTGGCGATGGTGTCGGCAAGCGCGGCGAACAGTTCGTTGCCGCTTTCGCGCAGTATCAAAGTATGGAATTCCACGTCCAGATCGTGGAATTTGGTCAGGCCGGCAGCCCCCTCTTCGTTTGATTCGGCGATTTGGCGCATCTGCGCCGCGTAGACGGGGAATTTCGCCTTGACGTCGATGGAGGCGAGGCGTGCCGCCGAGGCCGCCGCAGCCGGTTCGACCGCCAATCGCAATTCGGTCAATGACGACAGCTGCCTCGCGCTGCGTGGAGTGGAGTCGCCATTCGATGACCTGATGGTTGAGCGCCTGCCAGTCGGAGAACGGCCGCGCCACCAATCCGACGCGTCGGCGCACCGTCACCGCACCCATGGATTCCAACGTTTTGGCGACTTCGCGCGCCACGGTACGGGAGATGCCGAAACGGTTCTGCACGTCTTCCAACGTCAAGCTTTCACCGGCCGGCCATTTGCCGTCCAGCATTTCGATGGCCAGCGTGCGGCACACTGCATCCTGCAGCAGTTCGCCGCCGTTTTCGTTTCCTGCCATCCACAATTCCTCTCGTTGTGCGTGCAAATCTTTTTTCAGGTTTTTGCGACACGCCGTATACGATTGCCGTTCGCGTGACGTCCGAATAATTACCCCCGCACGATTCGCGCGATTTGCCGCCGATTTGTACTACCTACAGCATAGCAAGTCGCATGATTATTTTTATTCGTAGTACTTTTAACTTGACTAGTACTACCTTTCATAGCTATATTGATGTCATCGCCGATGCGAAGTGGCACTGGCAATACAGCAGAGTTCAAGGAGGACAACATGAGCATTCACGTAGTGGTGATGGGTGTTGCAGGATGCGGCAAATCCACCGTGGCAGAAGCCATTCACGAACGTCTCGGATACGTGTACGCGGAGGGCGACGACTTCCATCCGCAGGCCAACATCGACAAGATGAGCGCAGGCATTCCGCTGACAGACGAGGACCGTTGGCCGTGGCTCAAGGTCATCAACACCTGGATGGTGGCTCGCGAGGCGCTGGACGAGAACACCGTGGTCTCCAGCTCCGCCCTGAAGCGCAGCTACCGTGAGGTGCTCGCCCAGAACGTTCCCACCTTCTTCGTGCATCTGACCGGCTCGCAGGAACTCATCCAGCAGCGTCTCAACGAGCGCAAGGGCCACTTCATGCCGCCGGCACTGCTGCCGAGCCAGTTCGCCATTCTTGAGCCGCTCCAGCCAGACGAGAACGGCGTGGAAGTCTCCATCGAAGGCAGCGTCGAGGAAATGGTCGAACGTGCCGTCGCCGCAGTGAACGAGTACGCGGCGAAGGTGGCCACGCAATCGCAGCAAGCCGAGTGAACGGCGCAAGCCGCAACACAGCGCAAAATAATCGCACATAACTAAAAATCGAAAGAGAAATTCAACGAGTCAAGGAGGATTCATGAATCTCATCGCAGCGGCGATCATCGGCATCGCCGTCATCGTTCTTCTCATCGCGGCATGCAAGGTGCATCCGTTCCTGTCCCTGCTCGCCGGCTCATTCGTCATGGCCGTGTGCGCGGGCGTGCCGTTCGACAAGGCGTTCGATAGCTTCACTTCCGGCGTCGGCGGCACGATTTCCAACGTGGGCCTGCTTATCGCGTTCGGCTCGATCATCGGCACCATCCTGTTCAAGTCGGGCGGTGCGGACACCATCGTCGACACCATCATGGCCAAGACACCGTTGCAGCGTCTGCCGTGGGCCATGGCACTGATCGCGTTCATCGTGGGCATCCCGATGTTCTTCGAGGTCGGCGTGGTCATCCTCATCCCGGTGGTGCTGTTCGCCGCCCGTCGTTCCAAGTCCCCTGTGGTGCTGCTCGGCATCCCGGCCCTCGCCGGCCTGTCCACGCTGCACGCCTTCGTGCCGCCGCACCCCGGTCCGCTGACCGCCATCGGCGCGCTGAACGCGAACCTCGGCATCACCCTGGCCCTCGGCCTGATCGTGGCCATCCCGACCGTCATCATCTCTGGCCCGCTGTTCGGCAGGCTCGCCGCCAAGTGGGTTCCGATCGCAGCTCCGGAGAACGAGGCTGAGGCCGAAGCTCCGAAGTCCGCGGAAAACCGCCCGTCCTTCGGCACCGCCCTGTCCGTGATCCTGCTGCCGGTCGTGCTGATGCTCGCCGCGTCCATCGTGGATCTGACCGGTCAGAACACCACCGCCTGGGGCCGTGTGATCGCGTTCCTCGGCACCCCGCTCGTGGCACTGCTCATCACCACCGTCTTCGCCATGGTCGCCCTTGGCTACATGCAGAAGTTCTCCCGTGACGCCGTCAACGGCATGGTCGGACAGTCCTTCGGCTCCGTGGCCGGCATCATCCTGATCGTCGCCGCAGGCGGCGGCTTCAAGCAGACGCTGGTCGACTCCGGCATCGGCGACGTGATCGCCAACTCCATCACCGAATCCGCCATGAACCCGCTGATCGCAGGCTGGCTGGTGGCCGTGCTCATCCGTCTCGCCACCGGTTCGGCAACCGTGGCGACCGTCACCGCCTCCGGCATCATGGTGCCGCTCGCCGCCGGCATGAGCCCGACCCATCTGGCACTGCTGGTGCTGGCCATCGGCGCAGGCTCCGTGTTCTTCTCCCACCTCAACGACGCCGGCTTCTGGCTGGTCAAGGAATACTTCGGCATGAGCGTGGGCCAGACGCTGAAGACCTGGTCGCTGATGGAAACCATTCTGTCGGTGGTCGGTCTGGGCTGCGTGATGCTGCTCTCGCTGGTGCTTTGACGCACTGAACGCAGCAATCGCAACCACACTCACATAACCCAAAACATAACCAAAACTTGCCGCCCGCAAAGCTTGCCGCAACCTTCTTTTCTGCGTTGCGGAAGGCGCGGGAAGCCAACGGTCGGCATCAATCCTTATTCAAAATCGCAAAAACTTTTCAACCATTTTTAGAGAAAGAAGCACATCATGCAGTTGGGAATGATCGGCCTGGGACGTATGGGCGGCAACATGGCGAAGCGCATCGCGGCGGCAGGGCATGAGGTGGTCGGCTACGACCGCTCCCCCGAGTCGGACCGCACCGTGGCAAGCCTGAAGGAACTGGTGGCCGCGCTGAAGGCCCCGCGTCTGGTGTGGGTCATGGTGCCGGCCGGTGAAGCGACCGACAGCACCATCAACGAGCTTGCCGAGCTTCTTCAGCCGGGCGATATGATCATCGACGGCGGCAACTCCCGTTACACCGACGACGCACGCCACGCGGCCGAACTGGAGCCGAAGGGCATCCATTTCATGGATTGCGGCGTCTCCGGCGGCGTGTGGGGCATCGACCGCGGCTACGCGCTCATGGTCGGCGGAAACAAGGACGATTTCGAAACCGCACGTCCGATTTTCGAGGCACTTAAGCCGGAAGGCGATTCCGGCTTGGTGCTGGCCGGCCCGGTGGGCGGCGGCCACTTCGCCAAGATGGTGCACAACGGCATCGAATACGGCATGATGCAGGCCTTCGGCGAAGGCTTCGCCACCATGGTGAAGTCCGATCTCGTTGAGGATCCGGCGGCCGTGATGAGCTCCTGGAGGGACGGTTCCGTGGTGCAGTCCTGGCTGCTCGACCTGCTGGCCATCGCCTTCAAGTCCGACCCGACGCTCAAGTCCATGCCGCCGGTCGCCAACGAGTCCGGCGAAGTGGATGATCGAGGCGGCTCTCGAACTCGGCGTGCCGACCCCGGCCACCGCGGCCGCACTGTACGCACGTCAGACCTCGCGCGGCGGCGCCGACGACATCCTGCGCGTCGTGTCCACCATGCGCGCCCAGTTCGGCGGCCACGTCACCAAGATCGACGAGATCGCCACCCACTGACGGATTCACGCATTAACCGATTCAGATTCCTTCCTTCCCCATAACAGACTTCGCCCGGAGCTGGACCCCACCAGCTCCGGGCGAACCTGTATCAACGCACACGGTCCCGTCAGACAGTCGGCTTGCCGCCCCACAATCCTGCACTATCTCGCTTATAGATGGCGGGGTCCTACAGCAAAAAGCCGGTTAGGGGGCAATATCCATACCCTCCAACCGGCTTTTCCCCGCATCATCCGCCATCCATAAGCGAGATGGCATCAGGCACGAGAGCGAATCCGCCATCTATAAGCGGAATATAGGCGAAATACGCGAGCGGCTCAGCGGCCGTACACCTCGTGCACGAATTTCTCAAGCGCCGCGATGGAACGCTCCACCTTCTCCGTGTCGATGCAGTAGGCCATGCGGAAGTAGCCGGGCACGCCGAAGCTGTCGGACGGCACGAGAATCAGGTCGTAATCCTTGGCCTTCATGCAGAACGCGTTCGCATCCTCCTCAAGCGCCTTCGGGAAGATGTAGAACGTGCCGCCGGGGCGCACCACGTCGAAGCCCAGACGGGTCAGCGCGTCATACAGCAGGTTCATGTTGGTTTCGTAGACGGACAGGTCGCTTGTCTCGTCCACCACCTTGGCCACGGCCAGCTGCGCGGTGGAGGACGGGCAGTTGTGGCCGGTGCCACGGCTGATCTGGCCGCACATCGGCACGATGAGCTTGGCGTCGGTGGCACGCGGATTCACCGCCACATAGCCGATGCGCTCGCCCGGCAGTGACAGCGACTTGGAGTACGAGTAGCACGAAAGCGTGTTGTCGTAGAATTTGCTCGGATACGGCTGCTCGCCGCCGTCGAACACGATCTCGCGGTACGGCTCGTCGGCGATCAGGAAGATGTCGTGGCCGTATTCAGTCTGCTTGGCGTTGAGCACCTCGGCTAGGCGGGTCAGCGTTTCAGCGGAATAGACCGCGCCGGACGGATTGTTCGGGGTGTTGATGAGCACCGCCGCGGTTCCGGGGTTCAGCGCCTTCTCGAACGCGTCGAAGTTGATCTGGAAGTTCTCGATGTCGGCCGGAACGACGGTCAGGTGCGCGCCGGTGCCGTTCACATACGGCTGGTATTCCGGGAAGTACGGGGCGAAGGTGATCACTTCGTCGCCCGGCTTGGTCACCACGCGCAGCGCATGCGCCAACGCGCCGGCCGCACCCGTGGTCGGGAAGATGTAGTCGGCGGTGTAGTCCATGTCGAAGCGGCGGTTGAGGCTTTCGGCGATCGCCTTGCGCACCGACGGAATGCCTAAGGACGGAGAATAGCCGTGCAACGCCACCGGTTCGGCCGTTTTATACATGTCAATCACGGCGTCGGTATAGTCCTGCGGGCACGGCACGCTCGGGTTGCCCAGCGAATAGTCGAACACGTTCTCGTAGCCGATTTCGGCGCCACGCGCGGTCGCGTATTCGCTCAGCTCGCGGATTACGGATTTTCCGCCGAGCATGGCCTTGTAGGCTTCGTTGATCATGGAACAACCTCCCTGTCGTGCTGTTGCATACGTCTGACGCACCCTGAAAGAGCGCCGCTACAGACGTTTCTACCACCGAAAAGTCACGCAGTGTGGCGTATGGCTCACTGTGCGGCGGATTGCGGGGCTTGGTCGTCGTGAGACGCCTGCCCGGGCACGAAACCACTGCTGAAGATGCGCTTCCAATAGCCCAGCATGTCGGTTTTGGACATGGACATGAACATGCCCGTGGCCAACACCGCCAAGTCCTCGTTGAACACGGCGTCCATCGGCAGCTGCTCGTGGAGTTTCGGCCAACGGCGCAATACCGCCAGCATGCCCCCTACGGTGAAGTCGAGCATGAGATCGGTTTTAAGGTCGAGGTGGTCGGCGTCAAGCCCCAGCACGGAGATTAACGTGAGCCTGCCGAAGTCCCGCAGGGATTCGACGAGTTCCGGCGAGCTGTGCGGTCCGGCGAGCAGCGCGAGCCGGTCAAGACGCCGACGCTGTTCGGGCTCGCGTAGCAGCGCGGTGACATGCTTGCGCCATTCGTTGTCGGGATTGAAATTCGCGTTGGGCGCGCTGGGAAGCGGTGTGTTTTCCACGGCGTGCAGAATGGCGGAATCGGCAAGTTCCGGCAAGCCCGTGAAATGGTAGTAGAAGGAATTACGATTCACATCCGCCGTACGTACGATGTCGGTGACGGTGATTTTACGATATTCACGTTCGGATAGCAGTTCCCAGAACGCGTTTTCGAGACGTTCCTTGGCTGGCAGGATCTCCGAATCCCGGCGTGGACGTGGCATGGCTTCCCCTATTTTGTACCGTCGATTTAAAAGCGCAACGCGAATTACTATACAAGTTGTCTAGAACAAACTGCACAGCATGTCGCATTAATAGCGATTGCCACCCACCGCAACGCTTCACCGCACACCACTGCGTCACGACCTCCGCGCTACGCTACTTGCGCCGCACTTTCGGATTGCGGGCAAGAGCGGCCTGCAACATAATCGCCAGCGCCTGGTTGAGATTGCGTCGATCCTCACCGCTCAACCCAACGTACGTGCCAAGCATTTCGGGAATGACTTTCGGCCCGGCCGCCATCATGGCGGAAATACTGCCCGCACCGGACGCTTCGAGCACGGCAAACAACGCGTCCACCGCACGCTCGCGCTGCTCCTTGGACAGGTTGGCAAGCCACTTGTTCAGCGCTTTGTTGAAGGTCACCGAACTGCTGGCCACATCCTCGACTTTGTCGAATTCACCGCCGTGCATCTGCCAGGAGAACGCGAAATGCTGCATGATGCCTTCCACGTCGGATTTGACCACCATGCACCGTTCGGGGGTTTCCAGCACCATGCCCACCACCGACGAGTCCGGCACGATTTTGACGATGCGATCGCTCACGCTTGCATATTCGAAGCTGTTCACCACCGCCTCAGGGAAGCCTGGCCCATCCAACGAATAGATGCGTTCGATACGGTCCTTCACATCGTCTTCGGCGTTCATCGCCGCATAAACGGCCAGATTACCGCCTTTGGAATGGCCAGTGAGCACAATCGGCACGTTCTGCCACAGCGCGGCGACCCGAGCCAGATAGTCGGCCGCAGTTACTTGCGCCGGCACCGGGTATTGGAAGGCCATGTTGAAGTCTTCCTTCCAGCCGACCAGCGAATCGTCCGTACCACGGAACGCCACAACCAACGTGCCGGACGGCAGACGGTAGGTCACCGCGGCGAACTGCGTCTGCTCGCCATCGTCGAACTGTTCAAGGAAAGCGCCCATCTCAATATCGGAGAATCGCGGATTCGCGGCGATGGCATGATAGAAATCGTGCGTCACCTGCGGATCAACCAATCCCACGTTCTCGACGTCATGGTCGGGCACCGCACGGTCGTGGTGAAGCTCGTCGTCGGCGCGCGCGATCGAAATACCATCGAACGGAGGCTGTCGCAACATACGAATGGAACGGAACGGATGGCGGAAGTCAAAGTGTTTCACACGATTACGCAACGTGCCATATTGCGATTCAACCCCCTCCAATCGCGGCATGCAGTCAGGCACATCATCATACGAAAGCTGCGCGAGCACGAGCGCATCGGCCTCACGGAAGGGGTGAATGCTGAAACCGCGCGTTTCCGTGCGTGCATAGTCGATGATGCTACCCATCGCACACCTCTTTCACAGCCGGCGCCATTCCCGCATTCCATTATGCGCCCATTTTCCGCTATCCTACGTCAGCAAACGGGATAATCCTCAAACCAACGACTCCGAAACGCGTCCATCCGCCCTTTCCACGTGCCACGATTTCACATTTTCTACGAACATTTGCGAATCGCGACGCTTCAGAAGGCCTTCGGGCTGGTCAGCCTTCACGCACCACCCTCGCCGCACTCGCCGGAATCGCCTTGACTACGGCTTTGATAAGCTCCCGAGTCTCCCGGTCGGTACCGCGCGCGGCCGCCACGATCTTTGGCAGCGAATCCGTCCAATTCGCCATCAAATCAGCGATATTGCCATAGCCCGCAGCCGCGAAGATCTCGTAGATCTGGTCAATAGCCCGCTCACGCTGCTTCTGCCCCACAGTGTCGAGCCAATCGTCGAGCGTCCTCTTGATGAGCTGCGCAGTCACCGTCAACTCGTTCTCACGCTCGAAATCGCCGTTTTCCGCCACTTGCCAGCTATTGCCCATATGTTGCATAATGCCGACGGCGTCCGCCTTGACAACGATTACTTTCGCATTCGATTGCAGCAGCATGCCCACGACAGACGATTCGGGCACGGTTTTGCGGATCCGCGATTCCACTGTCCGATACGCCTGACCGCGCACCATCGATTCCGGCAGGCCCGGCCCATCATGGGAGAAGATACGGGCGATCCGCACGTTGCGTCCCGGCACCGGCCCACCCAAGGCTGGCAGCAGCCCAAGCCGCCGCGCACGTTCGCCGGCGGCCTCAATATCGTCATGAGCCACCTGCATGGCCGCATATACGGCCATGTTGCCACCTTTCGAATGGCCGCCAAGCATAATCGCAGGCGATCCTTCCGATGACAGGAAACCTTCCGACCTGTCCAGAATCGAATCCACATACCGATACGCGGATTCCTGTGACGGTACCGGACAGCGCACTGCCATATTGAAATCCTCCTTCCATCCGACAAGCGTGCCGTCGGTGCCTCGGAAGGCGATATACAGCAAGTCGGGTGAACCGCAGCCCACGTCGAACGTCATCGCGGCGAACTGCTGCTGGTCGCGCTCGCTCAATCGTTCCGCGTATTCGCCAACACGTAACGCGCGGAATCGCGGCGATTCGCAGACGGCGTGCAGCAACGCGAGCCGGTAATCGTTCATATCGGAGGAATTCGAAACGAACATCTCGTCATAGCTTTCGGCGCGCAGCAATTCACGAATCGACACCGTCGCCACCGACTTCGCCTCACCGAACGTGGGCACCAGATCCGTCAATCGCATGTAGGACAATTCGGACAGCACCAGAGAATCGACGTCGCCGAACGGCAACTCGGCGAACCCACGGAATTCACGGCGCACATAATCCAACACATTGCCCATCGCGCAACCCTTTGATCAACCATAGCGATTTCGGATTCCATTATGCGGCACAATCCACGGACGCGGCAATCAGACAATCACAAGTTTCGGGCAATATCCCATGTGTAGACTAGGCAGCCATGGATCCAGTTGAATTTTTCACACAATGGCTTGCCCGAAACTACGGCAAGCTCATTCTGCTCGCCGTAGTGCTTGTCGTCGCAGCGCTCATCGACAAAGCACTCACCAAAGTAGTGCGCCGCATCCTTGACAAATCGCAGGTGCCGAATGCCTCCATCTTCGTCAACATCCTGCGTGTGGTGGTATGGGCATTCGCCATCGGCACGCTGCTGCAACCGGTGTTTGGAGTCAACCCGACCACCCTGTTCACCGCACTCGGCATCGGAGGTCTTGCGGTGTCGCTTGGTCTGAAAGACACAATCGCCAATGTGATCGGAGGCTTCGGCCTTATGCTCGGCCGCGTCATTCAACCGGGCGACTACGTCAAAGTCGCAGGTATCACCGGCACCGTCAAAGACATCAACTGGCGTCAGACCATCGTCCGCGAACGTAACGGCAACGAAATGGTCATCCCGAACTCCATCCTCAACACTGCATCACTGGAAAAGCTCGATCCATCGAACGAATGCTTGGTGTCAGTACCGTTCACCGCCAAAGCCGGCGTCGACGTGGAACATATGAAGGCCGACATCATCGAAACCGTGCAACAGGCCACAGAAAGCCTTGCCAATCCGCTGTACAAGCCGGTGGTGAAGCTCAACGGATTTACCCCGTACGGCATTGATGGCACGATTTACGCGTTCGCGAAAAACGACCTGATTCTATCCACCATGGCGGATGCGGTGGCGCAGGCGATTGCGCATGCCGACTATCTTGAACATCGCGCGGTTAGCAGCAGCGCGGAATAAGACAGCATAGAAAACGGCATTAAACGATTGAAGGCCGGTCAGAGGAACGTATCCTTGACCGGCCTTCATCATCTCCATGCAGATGTCCGCATCGTTCACGTCGCCTGCGTCGCCGTCGTTGTCCGGCAAGCAGTCGTCTACATAAGCAGATTGACGGCCGTCAGCATGCAAGTGACCATGATGAACATAATCATGCCAACGTTGCCGCACACGGTTTTGGCACGGGTGCCGCGAGGCAGCTCCTCCGGCGCGGTATAGAATTCAAATTTTTTGAAATTGCGGATAAGTAGCACAAATCCAGCAAGGATCACAGCGCCGTACAACACGAAATAGACAAGCATGATCGCCAATCCTTCGACATTCTGCGATGCCCACTGTTCCATCGCCGCCGCATTGCCGTTTTCCGCGGCCTCGGACACCTTCTCCAGCTGGTCCAGATCGACGCGTGTCAACACCCATGGCGCGAGCACGCCGCCGTTGAAGTTGATGATCATGTGCATCGCCGTCGAATAGCGCAGCTTGCTGGTGCGCGTGTAGACGTAGCCGAACATGAGCCCCAGTAGGAACGCGTAGAAGAACTGGAACAGGTTCATATGGAACAGACCAAACGCCAGTCCGGACAGCAGAATCGCCGTTTTCTCGCCGTATTTGCGGGTGTGGTCGATCAGCTGCTTACGGAACAGCCATTCCTCGAAAATCGGTCCTACGATTACCAGAAAAACAACGTTCCAGATGTTCGTCTGCATGGCGAGGTCGGCCACGCGGTCCGTCGCCTCGCCGTTGGAAAGCACCATCGACAGCATGCTGCCGAACACACTGCCGGCCCACATCATCGGCAGGCACATAAGCAGTAGTTTGAAGAACAATCCCGGTTTCATGTCGAATTTACGGGTTTCAATGACAGTCGATTTGCCCATGAGCATCACCGCAATCGGCATGGCGATCAGGTACAGCGGCACCCCCGAACCCACATACGTAACCCAATTCGGCGCTTCACCCTTGCCACCCACGGCCGCGTACAGCGCGCCTTCCAGCACCGTGGCGAGCGCGTACCAGATGACCACCATCAGACACAGGCTCGCGCCGATACGCGAGAAGTCGCGTCGCGTCTGCTTCAACCATTCGAAGAATGGATTGCGATTGGCGATCGGCGGCTGCGGATATTGAGGCTGCTGCGGAAACGTCATAGTCACCTTACGAAACTCCGGAAAACAAAAAAGCTGATATTCAGCACTGTACTACCAGTTCGCTGAATATCAGCTTGAAATCTCACCGTAGGTGGGCGTCGATCAGCGCAGCACGCCTTCGATGAGCATGGTGATCAGGTCGGTGTAGCGCACGCCGGTGGCCTCCCATGCCTTGGGGTACATGGAGATGGACGTGAAGCCCGGCATGGTGTTGATTTCGTTGACCATCACCTTGCCGTCCTTGGTCACGAAGGTGTCCACGCGGCTCAGACCGGCACCGTCCACGGCGACGAACGCCTTCTTGGCGGTTTCGCGTACGAGGTTCAGCGTCTCTTCCGGCAGGTTGGCGGGCACTTCCACGTGGCTTGCGGCGGCGTCCATGTACTTGCTGTCGAAGTCGTAGAACTGGTCGTCGCCTTCGGCGCGCTTGTCGAGCACGATTTCGCCCGGCCAGCTGGCCTGCGGCGCTTCGCCAGCCTTCGGACACAATACTGCGCATTCGATTTCGCGCGCGTCGATGCCCTGTTCCACGAGGATGCGCCAATCGTGGTGGGACGCCTCGTACACGGCGGCCGCAAGTTCGGCCGCATCGCCCTCATGCTCCACCTTGGTCACGCCGAAGCTGGAGCCGGCGCGGGACGGCTTGACGAACAGCGGATACTGCAAGCCGGCTTCGCTAACCTGCGCCATGATCGCATCGGCGTTGGCCTTGAATTCGGAAGCCTTGTCGAAGGAACGCGCGTCGAGCGTGATGCCGGGCGCGACGGGAATGCCGGCGGCCGCAAGCAGCACCTTCGTGTAATGCTTGTCCATGCAGGCCGCGGAGGCAAGCACGCCGCACCCCACGTACGGCACGCCCATCATTTCGAACAGACCCTGGATGGTGCCGTCCTCGCCGTACGGCCCGTGCAGCACGGGGAACACCGCGTCCACATGGCCGAACGGGGTCAGCGTACCGTCATCCTCGCGGGCGAAGAAGCCGTCCTGTCCGAGAGCCACTTCAAGCACCACGTCCTTGGCGCCTGGGGTTTTCTCCACGGTCGGCAGGCCTTCGTCCAGGCTCCATCCGAGCGGATTCTCACCGTTGACGATCCACTTGCCGTCCTTGGTGATGCCCACCGGAATGGCTTCGAACTTGTCCGTGTCCAGCGCGCGCAGCGCACTCGCAGCGGAGATGCAGGAGATCGAATGCTCGTCGGCCTTGCCGCCGTACATCACCACAATGCGCTTTTTTGCCATATCTATAGCCTTTATTCCTTAACTTTTATGACTTTTCAGGATTTTTGCCAAGCATCCAGCATACAAGCCGGCTGCTACTCCTCGGTGATGCCTTCGCCGAACAGTTCGGACAGCATCTGCGCGCAGGAGATGCCGTCGTCCAGCACGTGGCTCATGGCCGTGGCGAGCGGGGTCGGCACACCGTACTGCTTGCCCAACGCCACCACCGCGTCGGTGGTCGGCACGCCTTCGGCCACGCCGTTGCTCACCTTGGTGGCCTCTTCCACGCTCAGGCCCTTGCCAAGGTTGGAACCGAACGTGTAGTTGCGGCTCAGCGGGGAACCGCAGGTGGCGATGAGGTCGCCCACGCCGGCAAGTCCGGCGAAGGTCTTCGGATCGGCTCCGGCCGCCTCGCCCAGCGCGGTCAGTTCGGCAAGGCCACGGGTTTCGATCATGGCCGCGGTGTTCTCGCCGTAGCCTGCGCCACGGGCCATGCCCACGGCGAGCGCCACCACATTCTTCAGCGATCCGCACATTTCCAAGCCGATCACGTCGCGCGTCACGAACGCACGGAAGTAGTCGGTGGTGCAGGCGGTGGCGATTTTGCGCGCGTTGTCGATGTCCGCGCAGCCAACCACGGTCGCGGCCGGCTCGCGGTCGGCGATCTGCTTGCTCAGGTTCGGTCCGGAAATGGCGGCGAAGCGTTCCGCCGGAAGGTCGAGCGTTTCCATGACGACTTCGTCCATGCGCTTGCCGGTGGTGCGTTCGATGCCCTTCATCAGGGAGGCCACGAGCGCGGTTTCGGGGATGAGTCCCTTGAATTCGGTCAGTGCCACGCGTGCGAACTGCGCGGCGATGGCCACGATGACGATGTCGGCGTTGGCCACGGCTTCGGCGCGGTCTCCGGTGGCGGTCATGTTGCTGGGCAGCATTTCCACGCTGGGCAGGCGCACACCGTTGTGGTGATGGTCACGAATACCTTCCACGATTTCCGGTTCGATGGCCCACATGGTCACGTTGTTGCCCGCGTCGGCAAGCACTTGACCGAAGGCCGTTCCCCAAGCGCCAGCGCCCAGTACCGTCACATTCGCCATGAATTTTGCTCCTTGGATTATTTGGATTGCTTTTTGCGGCCGAGCGTATGCCACATCGGCCGCCGCTTTCAATCGACGTTGTCTTATGCTACCGCCGGCTACGCACACCGGCCGCGTGTTCCGGTCGCACGCGTATTTTGTTCGCCGCCGGAACGGGTGTGTGGGGAAAATCAGTCTTTCACGCGACTCATGGTGCGGTAGTCCCAGTAGCCGTCAGGTGCCTGTTCGCCGCGGATTTCGGCCATGATTTCGGTCATGCGCACGCGGATGCGGCGGGTCAGTTCGTCGGCGCGGTCCGTCGGCACTTCGTCTCCCCAGGAATCGCAGCCGTCAAGCAGGTCCGCGTAGTCGAGCGCTTCGTCGTAGCACATCACCACGTTCTTGCGCGGCCACGGCCACCAGTGGTTGATGCTGGCCGCGCCCCAGGTCACGGCACAGTACAGCGGCACCTGGCAGCCGAGTCGGCGTGAGGATTCGAGGGCGATCACGCCCACGCCGTTTTTCATGCTCATCGGCCATTTTTGCGGGTCGCGCGTCACGGTGCCTTCCGGCCATACGGTCAGCGGGCGGCCGGAGGTGAGGATTTCCACGGACGTTTCCTCGATGGCTTTGGCCTTGCCTGCACGGCGCTGCACCGGCTGCATGCCGACCAGCTGGAACCATTTGCCGATCAGCGGCCATTTGGCCATTTCCGCCTTGGCCATGTAGCGCGGGCGGCGACCCTGATGGAACATCGAGACCATCGGCACGAACACGTCGTACATGGTCACGTGTGTGGCGGCGGTGATGAACGGGCCGGTTTCCGGCACGTGTTCCAAGCCCCAGGCCTTCACTTTGCTGTGATTGCGCAGCACCACGTCGCAGCCGGTCAGCAGGCGATGCGTGGCTTTGGGGTTCTGCGCTTCGATTTCCGCGGTGTTGGCTTTGCGCGGACCGGTCGGGAAATCGTGGGTCGGGTCTACAAGATGATGCTTCTGCGCGAGTTTTGCGACTTGTTCGTCGCTCAGCGGCTTCACTGCGGAGCGCGGCGACGGTTTTCCTTTGGATGCCATGGCTCCCATTGTGCCACCGGCCGCCGATACGTTCGTCATCGATGTTTTCCGCGTTATCTTGCTTTTTACTGCCTCATGCCATCGTTTTCTGCATCATTTGGCCGTCAAATGATGCAGAAAAGACGGGCGATAAGGCAGTAAAGGGAATGTGCGGAAGATGCGGAAGGCACGGAAAGCATGTTTGCGATTGCGGCGGCGGCAATCGCGGATAAAACAAAACCGGCACCCGCGCAAGGCGAGTACCGGTGAAAGCAACATGGGCGTTCGACGCGACTGTCAATCGCAACTGTTCAATTGCGAATCATCAATCACGATTGGCCAATCGCAATAAATCAGCCGCAGCCGATTCATCGAACCAATCGCAGCGAATCAGTCGAAGTCGGCTCCGAGGGCTTCCAACTTGCCGCGGAAGTCGGCGTAGCCTCGGTCGATCAGGCTGATGCCGTGCACGTCCGAGGGGCCGGACGCGGCCAAGGCCGCGATCAGATGGCTGAACCCACCACGCAGGTCCGGCACGTCGATGTCGCGTCCGGTCAGCGGGGTCGGTCCGAAGATCACGGCGGAATGCTTGTAGTTGCGCTGCCGGAAACGGCACGGCAGCGAGCCCAGGCACTCGCGGTACAACTGGATGGTGGCACCCATCTCGACCAGCGGCTTGGTGAAGCCGAAACGGTTCTCGTACACGGTCTCGTGCACGATCGACAGGCCGTTGGCCTGGGTCAGGGCCACCACGAGCGGCTGCTGCCAGTCGGTCATGAACCCGGGATGCACGTCCGTCTCGATCGCCACGGGCTTCAAGTCCCCGCCCGGATGCCAGAAACGAATGCCCTTGTCCGTCACCTCGAATTTGCCGCCCACCTTGCGGAACACGTTGAGGAACGTGATCATCTCCGGCTGGGTGGCACCCTTGACGAAAATATCACCGTGCGTGGCGAGCGCGGCGGACGCCCAGGACGCCGCCTCGATGCGATCCGTCAGCGACGTGTGCGTGTACCCCTGCAGTTCCTTGACACCCTCGATGCGGAAGGTGCGATCAACGTCCACAGAAATGATTGCACCCATCTTCTGCAGCACGCACACCAGATCCATGATCTCCGGCTCAGTGGCCGCGCCCGACAGTTCGGTCTTGCCCTCGGCCAGCACGGCCGCCAGTAAAGTCTGCTCGGTGGCGCCCACCGACGGGTAGGGCAGGTGGATCTTCGCGCCGTGCAGGCCGTTGGGCGCGGTGATGTGGATGCCGTCCTTGTGTTCCTTGTCCACCGTGGCGCCCAGCTTGCGCAGCGTCTCCAGATGGAAGTCAATCGGACGTCCGCCAATCGCGCAGCCGCCCAACGCGGGAATGAACGCTTCACCCAAACGGTGCACGAGCGGGCCGGAAAACAGGATCGGGATGCGCGACGAACCGGACAGTGTATCCACGTCGGCCACATCGGCCAGCTGCACACGCGAGGCGTCGATGGTCACAATGCCGTTCGCACCGTCCACATCCACGTCCACGCCGTGCAGACGTAGCAAATCGGACACCACATGCACGTCACGAATCTCCGGCACGTTCTTCAGCACCGACTTGCCCGGTGCCAGCAACGCGGCGACCATCGCCTTGCTCACGAAGTTCTTCGCGCCACGCACCTTGATCGTGCCATTCAAAGGCTTGCCGCCCTCGACATGCAACACGTCATCCGGATTCTCAGCCACGCCACTCTCCTCAATCAATCAAGATTCAAAAAATGCTACCGTCCAGTTTGCCATAAGCCATGTGCCGACTCCGTGAAATGCACCCCAGCCGAACTTTGATCACCGTGCACAACGGATCCCATACCCCCCGTCGAATCAAACCGATAACGTGATCTTCCTCACATTTGCCGCCACGGCGTTCTCCATACTTCTACGCTACGATTCAGGGCAATGGCATCAGACGCCATGTCCACAAGCAAAGGAGCATTCATGACCACAGTCGCCGTCATCGGCTGCACGCACGCCGGCACGTTCGCCACCACCTCGATTCTCGCCGAGCACCCCGATTGGACCGTCCATGTTTTCGAGCGCAACGGTACGCTGTCCTTCCTCTCCTGCGGCATCGCCCTGTGGGTGGGCGACCACGTATCCGACCCGAAGAAAATGTTCTACTCCTCCCCTGCCGCTCTGGCCGAAGCCGGCGCGACCATGCATATGCGCACCGACGTGACGTCCGTGGACCTCGACGCCAGAACCCTCACCTACCGCGCGCTGGACGAGGCCGGAGACCCCGCCGAACAGACCCTCGCTTTCGACAAACTGGTCGTGACCACCGGCTCGCGCCCGGTCATCCCGCCCCACCCCCGCAGAGCGTGACGTTGGGCCGCGCCCACCGGCCCGCCCCCGGTCACCCCGCCGATCCCCGGCATCGACAGCCCGCATGTGCTGCTGTGCAAGAACTGGGATCACGCCATCGCCATCAAGGAAAAGGCGAAAACCGCCAAGTCGGCAGTGGTGATCGGGTCGGGCTATATCGGCGCGGAAATCGCCGAGCAGTTCAGCGTCACCGGCGTCAAGACCACGCTGGTCGACGGCCTTGATCGCCCGCTGGCCAATAATTTCGATAAGACCATCACCGATCAGGTGGCGGCCGCGTTCGAGGAGCACGGCGTCACGCTCGCGCTCGGCCAGAAGGTGGTCGAGTTCCGCGACAATGACGACGACACCGTCACTGTGGTCACCGAAAAGGGCGAGTACACGGCCGAAATGGCGATTCTGGCCGTCGGCTTCCTGCCGAACACCGACCTGCTCAAGGGCAAGGTGGACATGCTGCCGAACGGCGCGATCGTGGTCGACGACTACATGCAGGCGTCCGCGCCGGGCGTGTACGCCGCCGGCGACTCCGCCACCGTGTTCTACAACCCCACCGGCCAGCACGATTACATTCCGCTGGCCACCAACGCGGTGCGCCAGGGCCTGCTGGTGGGCCGCAACATCGAGACGCCGACCGTGAAGTACATGGGCACGCAGGCCACGTCCGCCGTGCAGCTGTACGATCTCTCGCTCGCCGCCTCCGGCCTGACCCGCGCCGGTGCCGAACGCCGCGGGCTCACGGTCCGCGAGACCTCGCTCACCGAGGATTATCGCCCGGACTTCATGCTCACCACCACCCCAGTCACGTCGATTCTGACCTGGGACCCGGAAACCCGCAAGGTCAAGGGCGGCCAGTTCTGTTCCAAGGCCGATATCTCCGGCGCGGCAAACGTGATTTCCATGGCGATTCAGGCCGGCTTCACCATCGACCAGCTCGCCAACGTGGACTTCCTGTTCCAGCCGAACTTCGACAAGCCGGTCTACTACGTCGGCGCCGTGGCCATGAAGGCGGCGGCCGAGTAAGACGGCTGTACCCACCGCAAAAAAGAAACCCCGGCGTGATGGGCGCCGGGGAGAGAAAGGAGAGAAGAAGAAAGAGGTTAAGTTATGCAGCTTGTTCGGCCGTGATTACATATAACAGCAACAGGTTCAATGCAACATGGGCACTGTCTGGGAATCGTCTGGGAATCACGGCCCGTACAGGCTGTTGCTTGTTTTTGGAGCCGATTTACCGGCTGGCCTTGATCTTGTGGGCCAGTTCGGCGTCCCACATCGCGCCGGTGGCGGACATCACCGAGTCCGCGCCGGCGTCACGGTACGCCTGGTAGTCGGCGGGCGAGACCACGCCGCCGACGCCGTTGATCGCGAAATCGAGCCCGAGCTTTTCACGAATCGCGGCCAGACGGGCGACCATGTCGAGGCCGGCGCCACGAATCGCATTGCCGCACACGCCTGAGCGATCGCGGCCCGCGCCGGGCAGGGCCTGATTGCCATTGGCATCGACCAGTTTGGCGGAAATCGTATTGATGGTGCTGAAGCCCTGCACGGTGCCGTGGCCCACGGTGGAACGCACCATAAGCTCCAGAGCGTCGTCGCTGGGGATGTAGGCGAGCTTGACCATCAGCGGGATGTCGCCGATCTCCTGCTTCACGGCCTCGGTGATGCGGCCCACGAGCAGCGGATTGTGGCATAGCAGGCGGTTGTGGCCCTCGTTGGGGCAGCTGGTGTTCATCACCATGAGCTTGGCACCGGTCTCCTTGACCAGGCGGGCGGTAGTGGCATGGTCGGCGATGTATTCCTCCTCGCTCATGCCCTCCACACGCGAGCCTTGGAAGCTCGGGACCAGCACTTGACCGGGACCGGCGGCCTCGATGGCGGCGCGCATGTCCGGCTGCCAGACGTCAGGGCTCTGCGAGGGCACACCGAAGCTGTTGGAGATGGAAATCGGCTGTTCATAGTTGGTGTCGGCCAGCACGCCTTCGTCCAGTTCGGCGCTGCCCGGCGTCAGTGAACCGTCCGCCGACTTGGGGTGTACGGCGAGCACGTTCGGGAACGGGTTGCAGCCCCAGGCGCGCGAACGCACGGTTTTGTAGGTCGCCAGATCGAAGCCCATGTGGAAGGCGGCCGTGGTGAAACGGCTGTTGAGCAGCGGGCCTGCGGGAATGCCGAAAGGCAGGTTGACCGGCTGGCCCAAAAAGGTGGCCAAGGCACCCTCGGAGGCACCCTCGCTGGTGGTTCCGGCGGCATCGGCACCGTTGCCATCCTTCAGCGCCTCGGCAAACGCGCCGAACGGCCCTTGCTCATAGTTGTCTTCGTAGCTGCGGCTGACATCGTAAAACGGCTCAAAATCACTCATGCTTCAACGATAAGCCAACCTGCATGCGCACACGCACACTCAACCCATCATCGCGCCGACAAACGAAATAAGAGCCAACGGCCCTGGGCCTGCAATTATGGACTCGCCTTTCGGCGAGGCTCAATGCTGGCCTCGCTGCTGTCGCAGCTCGGCAGGCCGATCGCGGCTAAATAATGCCTCGATCGGTCAACGGCCCTGTCCAGTCTGCGTCCTCCGGCTCGCGGGCGGACTCGATTTTTTCTTCGGGCCAGTGCTTGGCGGGAATGGTCTTGGGCTTGAAGGGGAACTTTTCGGCGCGCATCTTTTCGTAGGCGGCGATGTCGTCCTCGTGCTGCAGCGTCAGATCGATATCGTCGTAGCCGTTCATCAGACGCCAACGCACGTAATCGTTGACCTCGAACGGCAGGGTCACGTCGCCGCAAGTGACAGTGCGGGTCTCCAGCGAGACAGTCATCTCACGACCAGGCTCTTCCTCCAGCAGCTTCCACAGGAGCTCGACGGACTCCTGCGGCATAATCGCGGCCAGCACGCCGTTCTTGGCGGTGTTGCCGTAGAAGATGTCGGCGAAGCTCGGCGCGATGACCACGCGGAAACCGTAATCGTGCAGCGCCCACACGGCGTGCTCGCGGGAGGAGC
>OGQT01001009.1_pt1 | contig 23651 bp, 18 predicted proteins | sample 1553261 | NCBI WGS metagenome assembly OGQT01 (sample SAMEA2579992, study PRJEB22360) | human gut metagenome | biome: human gut; feature: human-associated habitat; material: faeces | place: Denmark | collected 2008/2010
GGACATATTCTTCGGGAACAAAAGAATATGTCCATATTTTTGATTTATAGTAATCGATCATAGATACTGTTCACTGGAAATATCCTTTCTTGTAAAAATATATTTGCATTTGTTGTATGAGGTCTGTATAATCAAAATAAATCCGAAAAAGGAGGTATTCTCTATGGCAAAAGAACAGATTGCGGTTGCAGAACTGGTTTTAAATATGATCCTTGGAAAGACAGGCGGTACACGGGTAGATTATTTCCCACAGAAACCGGATTTTCCGTTTGATGCAGTTTATGAGCAGGCATTTGTACGTGCCACACCGGAGAGTCAGGGAATCTCCTCTGATCTGTTTGCTGCCCTTCTTCGGGAACTGGATGCTTCCAAAGATACGGAAATGCATCATTTTATGGCACTGCGTCATGGCAAGGTAATCTGTGAATGTAATTTTGCACCATACCCTAAAGGAATGTGGCATATTACACATTCCATGTGCAAGAGCATCACAGGTATGGCAATCGGCATGTTGATCGAAGAGGAAAAATTAAAACTCGATGAAAATATTTATGACATTTTTCCGGATCATATAAATGCCTTTTCAAAGATTTTCCGCCCTGTGATCACAGTAGAGAATCTGCTGACCATGACAAGCGGCGTAACTTTTAATGAATCAGGTATCGTGTCCGGAAATGACTGGCTTGGAAGTTTTCTGAATGCATCTGTCAATGGAAAACCCGGAACAGAGTTTCAATATAACAGTCTGAATACTTATGTCCTTTCTGCAATCGTGACGAAACGTACAGGAGAAACCCTGACCGAATATCTGACTCCGAGACTGTTTGGTCCTCTTGGTATCACGAAATATTACTGGGAAACCTGTCCGAAAGGAATCACAAAAGGCGGCTGGGGACTGTTTCTCTGTGCAGAAGACATGGCAAAACTTGGCCAGCTGTATCTTCAGAGGGGAAAATGGAATGGTCAGCAGCTGGTGTCTGAATATTGGATAGAAATATCTACGGCACGACATCTGAAAACTCAGAATGACACCTATGGATATGGATATCAGCTATGGATGGAACAGCGCCCGGGAAGCTTTGAATATAACGGAATGTTGGGACAGAATGTTATTATTTATCCGGATATGGATATGGTTCTTGTCACAAATGCTGGAAATAAAGAAATGTTTCAGGACTGTATCATGCTGAATATCATTCGGAAATATTTCCCTGTTAATTATCATCCCGCCGATGTTCTACCTGAGAATCCGCTCTCCTATAGTCTTCTGAAACGGTTGTGCGGAGAACTGGAAAATGGAGAAAATAATAACAGAAGTACTTCTCTGCGCGGGGGATGGAAAAGAAATGTAGTTTCCAGAAGGAAGCATTCAGATAAAAAATACAGCTACCGTATTTCAGCAGCCGTTGATCGCCCATCTGATCATCACAGTTTTATGCGGGCTGTAAGCGGCAGAACTTATGTTATGGAACAGCAGAATATTGGAATTGCGCCGTTGTTTGTGCAGGTATTCCACAATAATATGACAGATGGTATTTCTGAAATTTCTTTTACTTATGATGCGGGAAACTTTTGCGTTTCTTTTACCGAAGGTGAGGTGATCCATAAACTTCCTGTTGGATTTGGAAAGGCTGCGGATGGATGTGTTGATCTTCATGGAGAACATTACCTTGTAGCTACACTGGGAGAATTTGCAAGAGATGAAAACGATATCCCTGTGTTAAAACTGGAGGTTACTTTTATCGAAGAATGTGTGAAACGAAAGGCGCACATTTTCTTTCATGAAGATAATGGAATTGAAATCAGATGGAACGAAACACCCGGCAAAAAAATGATTCTGGCAGGACTGAGTTCTATTACTGAAGAACTGTCAGGAAACTTCCTGTATAATTCGCTTCTGGGAGATCATAATATTACGACAGAACTGCTGCACCGGCTTATGGAACAGACGATTGAGCCTGCTGTAAGGGGATATCTGAAGAGACCGGAAGAAACAGGCAGTATTGATACGGATGAGTGAATATAATAAAGTCTCATATACAAAAATGCATTTCTCACTAAACGATTCAGATGAGAAATGCATTTTGCATTTTACAGGTTTATTTTATTTATGGTATGTATTATTTACGCGGATTGCCATAGTTCTGTTTAGTCCTGTTTCACATTGAAAGCTTTCATTCCCGGATATACTGCGCTTGCGCCGAGTTCTTCTTCGATACGGAGAAGCTGGTTGTATTTTGCAACACGTTCGGATCTGCTTGGAGCTCCGGTCTTAATCTGGCAGGTGTTCAGTGCTACTGCAAGGTCTGCGATTGTTGTATCTGCTGTCTCGCCGGAACGATGAGAAGAAATTGCGGTGTAGCCTGCTTTGTGAGCCATCTTGATTGCTTCCAGTGTTTCAGATACGGAACCGATCTGGTTTAATTTGATCAGGATCGCATTACCTGCGCCAAGGCTGATACCTTTTGCAAGTCTTTCTGTATTTGTAACAAACAGGTCATCACCGACAAGCTGCACTTTGTCGCCAAGTCTGGCTGTAAGTTTCTGCCATCCTTCCCAGTCTTCTTCATCCAGACCGTCTTCGATAGAGATGATCGGATATTTTTCGCATAATTTAGCCCAGTGCTCAATGAGCTCTTCGGATGTATACTCTGTGCCGGCTTTTGGAAGTTTGTAATATCCTTTGCCTTTTTCACTCTTCCACTCGGAGGAAGCAGCATCCATGGCAATCCTGAAGTCTTTGCCTGGTTCATATCCGGCTTTCTTAACTGCTTCAAGGATTGTCTCGATTGCTTCTTCATCGGATTTCAGTGCAGGTGCGAAACCACCCTCATCACCTACTGATGTAGCAAGTCCGCGTTCTTTCAGGATAGAAGCAAGTGCATGGAATACTTCTGCACACCATCTTAAGCATTCTTTGAAGGAAGGTGCCCCAACTGGCATAATCATGAATTCCTGCACATCCAGCCCGGATGATAATGCATGGCATCCGCCGTTTACGATGTTCATCATTGGTACAGGGAGACGATTTCCGGATACTCCGCCAAGGAAACGATACAACGGAATTTCAAGAGAAGCTGCCGCTGCTCTGCAGCATGCGATAGATACTGCAAGGATTGCATTTGCTCCAAGTTTGGATTTATCTTTTGTTCCGTCTGCTGCGATCATTGCTGCGTCTACTGCATAGATGTCGCTTGCATCGAGACCTTCGATTGCTTCGTTGATTGTTGTGTTGATATTCTCTACTGCTTTCTGTACGCCTTTTCCAAGGTAACGAGCTTTATCTCCATCTCTTAATTCCAGAGCTTCGAATTCTCCTGTAGATGCACCGCTTGGAGCTGTTCCTCTTGCTACAGTGCCATCCATCAGATATACTTCTGCTTCTACTGTCGGATTTCCTCTGGAATCCAGAATTTCTCTTCCAATTACTTTCTCAATTTCTAAGTACATGATAAATCCCCTTTCTGGTTTTGCATTTGGACCCCTGGTACACCGCAACTGGGATGTACCAAGTGGATCATATCTGAGGTACGGTTTTTCAGCAGAACCGTGATTTCAGCAAATACAGATCTGATCCAGTGTTCCGAAGGTTTCAGCAGGTCTTCGGATGGAGTTCAAATGATTTAATTCACGCGAGAGTTTACTGTATCTAACTCTATTGGTTAGTATATTCTAACTTTTATAAAAATGCAAGAGGGAAATTGGAAGGATATTGAGAAAGTATTTCAGCAGTATATAAAAAATCTTCAGATATTAAAAATAATTTTTAAATATCTGAAGATTTTTATGTAAATAATTATTTAATTAATGAGGACACTTTGTATATGTAGTTGTGCTATATAACGTAGCATTTGCTCTATATCCACATTTTTCACATCTCTGGCATGAATAGACTTTAACAGTACATCCGCCAGATGAATTCCTTCCATGAGTATAAAAAGATGATGGAACCATACTATGTGTACATAAAGCATAAGTATCCTCGGATTCTTGACACGCAACCTGATTTCCATCTGAATCAATATATACACTATCGCTCTGAGAAAAATCAAGAGATCTTATTAAATCATCATCTACATCATTGAATCCAAAATCATCTACTGAATCATCAAAAATGACTTCTTCAAAACTTTCATCAGATGATGCTGCCGGTGTATATGCCATTACCGTTCCAGCACTTGCTACAACTGTCAACGTTGACACTGCCACCATAATTCCTCTCTGTAACATTCCTTTTCTCTTTTCCTTCATCATGTAGTTGATCCTCCTTTTTAATGTTTTAAAATCCCTTCCTTCTTTGTTATTTTTATGTCCGGAAAGGTTATTTTTCCACACTGCTGGACGAATATCAGAAATTGAGGCTTCTAATACCAGCAATTTCGCATAGTCTTGACATTTTTCTTTTGTGCAACCATCGACTGCTACACTGTCACTGACTATTTCTGCTGTATCTATGTAAAGGAAAAGTAAAAGATATGCCACGGGATTCATCCAGTGCAGACACAGAACAAAAAGGCATAAAAGTTTTACTAAATTGTCATGATTTTTCAAATGTGTATGTTCATGCTTATATACCATAATAAAATCAGGATGCAGAGGAAAACTCTCTGGAAACACAATCTTCTGACGGAAAAATCCAATGGTACATGGACCACAGATCTCATCTGGAATCAGATAATAGGTGAGATTATCTTCTGGATTTTCAATCTTTTCAAAGATATAGTTCCGTATAGAATGTGCACCTCTCCAGTATTTAACAATCTCATAGATTGCAAAGATAATAATTCCTGTTAACCAGATTCTGGCAAATAGATTAAACCATTGAGGTATCCATATGTACTCACCCTGCTTTTCACTCCAGAAAGCCAGAGAACCTGACAGATAGGAATCAGCTTTTCTACCAATTAACATTGTTTCTGGAAGTGCATCTTTTGGAAGCAAATATTTAACCAACTGCACAGGTACCAGATAAAAGAACACACCTGTCAGTAGTAATCTTCTTCCGAGAATGTAATTATAGTTTCCACGCTGGATTATATACAAAAGTAAACAGATCACAACAGGAATACTTCCTGCAATGGACATACAAACTAACAGTTCCATTTAAACATCACATCATTTCTTCTTAATATATTCTAATAAATATTCTTTCTCTTCCTCTGTAAGTTTCTGATCAGAGGTCAGAGCACTGACAAGGATGTTCATATCAGGAACTGTATATCCTGATGCGGATGACCTGAAAGTGTGTGCAGATTTGGCAGCTTCAGTTTCACCCTTTTCTTCAGCAAGTTCATTTAACTTATCATACAGGTAGCGGTTTCTCAATCCAAGAACAAACATAGATGCCGGGTATAGTAAGGATACCACAGCAGCACCAATCATGTATAAAGTAAATGTATGTGTATCGTTTACCGGAGGTTTGCTCATAAAGTTAATAAAGAAACCAATACCAGAAAAAACGGTAAATAAAATCCAACAGACAAGTTCTATTTTCTTTTTCATTCTTTCGTCTCCAGATCATTAATAATTGTAAATTTCTGTCATTTCTTAACTACAGTTAGTCTACCATATTTTGCACAAATTACGCAACTGATTTTTATGAATTTATCGGACTTCTTACCGCCATCATTCGAGATTTATCGAGAAATTGCACAATAGATTATGGACTTGTGTTACATTTTTTGAACACTTATTCCATAGCGCGTCATCCGAGGACTGCAAGCTCCTTCTGATAAACTGCGGAGTAGTTATTTGGTATAGAGCCACGTAGCGAAGCGGTAGATTTTATCCGCTTGACAAATACATTTATCAGATATATTTCTGAAATGCTCTCAATATGCAAAAAAGATTCCATTTTTCTATAAATCATTCAAATCCATGACTATTGATTTCATCTACCAGAGACACATCTCTGGATGCAACAAGGTGTCTGATAAAGTAAAAAGCCAGGAAAGAACTGTTCAATCACTGAACAATTCCTGCCTGGTTTCTCATGGAAAATTAAAACGTATTTTTATTTATGAAGAAAAGAAAACAGTCCTTTTTTCTTTTCATATGGCTCTGATGTAATGCCTTTTACTTCATATCCTGTTGCGCTGATGGCTGTTTTTAGCTTTGCTTCGTCTACAGGTTTCTCTGAAATGATCACAGTTTCCCCTTTGTTGTGGGAAGAAGTAACTTTATCTACCTGAAAGACTTTTCTCACTGCATCGTTTACATGAGATTCGCACATTCCGCACATCATACCGTCTACTTTTACAGTTGTTTTAATCATATTGTTGTCCTCCATTTTTACGTTATAAGTTAGAAATAGCCAGAGCATATGATTTTTTCTCTTACAATAATTTTATGCCAATGCCTGGGCAAGAGCTTTCTGAATTGCTCCAAGGATTCCTTCTGAGGAATAAGTGGCACCGCTTGCAGCATCAATTCCGTCGGCCGACTGATTTCCCATAATCTGAGGATAAATAGTTTCCCATGCATAATCAAAGTACTCAGGTGAATCACTGTTACTCTGTTCAATAGATGCAATCTGACCGCCCTGAATCGTTACGGTTACATTTACTCTTCCACTGTATCCGTAGCTTGAGCCTGTATAAGTTCCGTCAATATATGGTCCTGTAGGTTCCGGCGTAGGCTCCGGAGTCTCTTCCGGTGTTGGTGTGGGAGCTGGTGTTTCCTCTGGTGTTGGAGTAACTTCTGGAGTCGGAGTTTCTTCCGGTGTCGGGGTTGGTGTCGCTTCTGGAGTTGGTGTAGCAGTTATTTCCGGAGTTGGCGTTGGGGTCACTTTTGTACTGCCCTTTTCTGCCTGTTTCAGAATATCTTTCATTGCGTTTATGATACCATTTGAAGAGTAAGTTGCACCGCTGACAGTATCAATGCCATCGACAGACTGATTCTGAATGATCTCATTTTCCAGGATATCCCATGCTTTCTTAAAGAACATAGGCGTATCTGTATGCTCTGCTTCCAGAGACTTGATCATACCTTTTTTAATCTTAGCTGTCAATGTAATTGTTCCACTGTATCCTTTTCCGGTCCCTGTATAGGTTCCGTCTTTGTAAATCTGTTCGTCTCCCGGCTTCGGTGTTGGAGAAGGTTTCTTTGTAGGTTTCGGTGATGGAGTTGGAGTTGGCGTAACAACTGCCTGGTTTCCTGATGGAATTGCCTGTGACAATGCATTCTGAACCGCAGTAATAATTCCGTTTGAAGAATAAGTGGCACCACTGACTGCATCTACGTTCGGAGACTGACTTGCAAGAATTTTGCTGATCACACCCTGTGCATTTGCAAAATAGGAGGCTGTTTCATTTGATGCATCTACAATATTGATAGCTGCAATTTTATGGTCAGTGACAGTTACCTGAACAGTGATCGTTCCTCCGAAACCGGTTCCGGAGCCTGTATAGGTACCATCTGCATATCCACCGGCAGGAACTTCTGTAGTTGGTGTGACTGTGCTTCCTGCACCACCCCCTGCTGTACCTCCATTTGCAGAGGAACCTGTAGATGAATTTTTCTTTGTTCCTGTTTTAATCTTACTTGTTTTTTTTGTCTTTTTTGATGTTTTTGAAATTGAGGTTCCATTAGTTTCAGAAGAGTCTTCTGAATCAAAATCCTTACCTGCAGTTCCTTGTGAAATCAATTCTTTAATCTCATCAGTAGACATAACATTATTATCGGAAACTGATGTAGTCTCCACAGGACTTTTATCTGCCTGATAACAGGTTACACAGACTGCTGCAAAAACTGCTGCCGCAGGAATAAGCTTTAACCATGGACGGAAACTGTCCTGTTTGGGTTTCATTTCCGGAGTCTTATTATTTTTCTGCTCATTATTTTTGTCCATAAATTTCTCCTTCTTCAATAGTTCCAGGAAATCATATTCAAATGATTTCTTTTCAACTGTATAAAGTTTTACAGTTGAAAAGAAATCCTGCCCTTTCTGGTGGGATACAGGATTTCTTTTCTCAGGTCAGATTATTTTACAGTTACTTTAACTGTTTTGGTTACACCATTGCATGTTACTGTGATTTTGGCAGTACCCTTTTTAATACCCTTAATTGTACCATTGGATGATACTGTAGCAATTTTCTTGTTGCCGGATTTGTATGTAACTTTTCCTGACGGAGTTGCTTTTGCTGTGACCTTAGTTGTTTTGCCGACTTTTACAGATGCAGATGTTTTGTTCAGTGTAAGAGTTGGATTTTTAACTGTTACTTTGCAGGTTACCTTTACATCTCCGCATTTAGCTGTGATGACTGCACTACCTTTTGCTTTTGCAGTAACTTTACCGGTTGTTTTGTTTACAGCTGCAACTTTTGGGTTGCTGGAAGTAAATGTAACTTTTGGTGCATCTACTCCTGTTACAGTTGCCTTCAGTGTAGTTGTTTTTCCTTTGTAAACAGTGGCTGTTTTCTTGTTGAGAGTTACTGTTACCTTTGTATCTGCTTTAACAAGAGCCTCTACTGCTGCGTTCAGATGAGTTGTAGCTTCATCAATCTCTGCCTGAGTTGGTTTTTCTTTTGCAAGAAGATCCTTTGCTTCCTGAAGCTCTAACTGCATTGCCTTCCAGGAATCTGCTGTGTAATCTGCTTCTTTTAAGGCTTCTGCTTTTTCTACTGCTGCTTTTAATGCTGTTGTATCTGCTTCTCCTGCTTCCGGTTTTACGATGTTTGCATCTGTTGCATTAACTTCAAATACAGTATCTGCATATCCCATTGCATATACGGTGATTTTCCATTTGCCGGTTCCATCTGTTCCTTTTGGAAGCTGGCAGCGGTAGGAATCTGTCAGACCAAGCTGGATTCCCATTGCCTTGTGCATCCAGTTATCTGCTGCAAATTTTGTTCCGTAAGATGCCAGAACTTTATCACCATTTCCGTAGTAATCCCATTTTACAGCATACATTTTAGCACCAAGAGCACCATATCCGTCACCTGTAATATCTACTCTTAAGAATTCACCGTAACTTCCGCTGGCTTCTTTTACTGTTGCGGTAACATTGGATGCTGTCTGGAGTGCCTGATCTTTAAGTCCGGAACCTGTACCGTTTGTTCTTGCCTTAAATGTGAATGTTCCATCGGAACCTTTTACAGCTTCTTTTAAGCCGTTTGTTTCAGCGGTAACATCAGCAACTGCACTATAGGACTGCAAATTGTTTTCTCCAAATCCTCCGGCAACTGTGCTTCCGTCTTCCACAACCTTGAACTGGGATTTGAAAGCTTCATAGTCTTCTGCTTTTACTGCGACAGGTACATATTTCAGGCCTACTACGTTATAATGGTCGAATTCTACAACACTTCCATCAGCTTTTGTAATCTGTCCTCTTTCAGGCTGATTCAGCTTTACAGTTGTTCCGTCTGTAAGAACTGCATCATTAGCTGAGGTCCAGTAGGAAATCTCATAAGAACCGCCGTTTTTGTCATACATGATTGCTTCACACTGGTAGCTTCCTCTGTGCAGGCCATGGTTTACAGTAGCTCTGGTTACTGTGTCGAAACCGCCCTTGTCAAGTTCATCATGGCTGTCTTTTGTTGCATTGGAAGCTGTGTTTGCAGCATTATAAACTCCCTCAGATGCCCAGTACTGTGCCCATGTCAGACCTGCATAGACATATTTGTAGCCTGTTTCTGCTGTTGCAGCGAATTCATCTTCTGCTGCTGCCTGATTGTCAACAAAAGGTGTTTCCTCATCGCCTGCAAAAGCATCAGCGGTGTCATCTGCTGCATCAAACTCATCTGTCTGTGCCTCAGTCTCCACAGCAATATCAGATGTAAAATCCGCAGCCATAACCGGTAATCCTGAAACCATCATTGCTGCACTTAAAATTGCAGGAGCTGCCATTTTGATTAAATTTCCCTTACGCATACCTTTAAATCCTCCTGAATATGAGTTAATAAATATATTTCCAAACTGTCCGGAAAACTGAAATTTTTGACAGTTCAGAAATCTTTATATAAGATAAACCTATTCACCGATGGAATAAGTATCTTTCAGTAATTGAAATCTTTCTTTCATGCCTTCCGTCATCCAGACATGATCAGAATCATCTACGAACAGTCCGTCTGCATTGTATTTCTTCAAAAGTTCTTCTGCCTTTTCTTTTCCCAGTACAAAGCATGCAGTGGAAAGTCCGTCTGCGTTCAGGCCGTCATCACACACAACCGTCACAGATGTGAGACCGCTTCTTGCAGGATATCCTGTAGCAGGATCCAGTATATGATGATATCGAACACCATCTTCTATAAAGTATTTTTCGTAATCTCCGGAAGTAGATAAAAATTCAGTACCATTCAGAGTAACTACTCCCAGGTAATCACCTTCTGTATCCCGCGGATCAGTGACAGCTACCTGCCAGGCAGAGCCGTCGGGTTTGCTTCCATAGCTCATAACACTGCTGCCGCCGAGATTCAGGATCATGCCTGATACATTTTTATCTGCATCAAGAATTTTCTTTGCTGCATCGCAGCCGATTCCCTTACCTGCAGCCCCCAGATCAAGAGTTACTCCCTCCGGCATGGTAACTTTATTTCCATCCAGAGTCACCTTGTCATATCCTACATTTTCAAGCAGAGAATTTAATTCATCATCTGAAGGAATGTGCGGATTTTCTCCGTCAATGTCCCACAGGCGGATCACTCTTCCCATAGTAGGATCCATGGCTCCGCCAGAAGCTTTCGACAAATCCAGTATCTGTTTTAAACAGGTGGCAGTTTCATCAGATACCGCTGTTGTATTCCCGGTATTTTGATTGATCTGATATATCTGAGAACTTTCTTTTGTCCAGGAGATCCAGTTTTCTTCCACATCTTTTAATGCAGAGATTATGTCTGCTGTGATATCCTCACCTGTTGTGTAAAGAGTCTCTGATACTACGGTGTCCATAGCAAAGTCTGTTTTGGTGTATGTGTTTATTTCAGAGTTTCCCCATGCAGTCCGGGATGTGCATAAAAGAGAGGCTGTAATAAAAAGTCCCAGTACAAAAGAGCGTCTGTTTGTCATATATTTTCTGATTCCTTATCCTCTTATTGTTGTTTCCAACTAACTCTATAGACTATATCACTGTACGGATAGTATGTCTACCAATATAGTTAGTTCTTACTAATCAAATTTTCTCAATAAGTTAGCAGTTGCTAATTTTTATCAATAACAGTGCCTGTATGAATATTTTTCCTTGGGCAGACTGCAGTGCAGGCGTGACAGCAGATGCATTCCCCTGAATGTGCAGTATCGCCGTCAATATCCAGGTGTGCGGGGCATCTCTTCTTACAGAGAGTGCACTTTGGCGCACAGTTTGGACGATTTCGTTTGAAAAGTGCTCCCGGAATAATCGGCATGATTGCAAATACTGCTCCCATGGGACAGAGAAACTGGCAGAAGAAACGCTCCTGTGTACACATTCCGACAATGATCAGGATCAGCAGAACTGTTCCCACGATGTAGGTAGATTTCGGCAGTCTGCCTGTTGTAAGCATGGAGAATACATCCCATGGACTCATTCCCTGTAATTTAGAATAAAATCCTGTCATGCAGGAAAGAAGCAGGAACGCAAGAATCACATATTTTACTTTCTGTAATCGGTGTACCCATTCTTCCGGATATCCATGTTTTTTCTTTTTTCCAAAACATTTCGCACGGATAAATGCGGTAAGCTCATACAGAGCATCTCCCAGCGAGCCAAACGCACAGGCATAACCGCAGAAATGACGTCCGAACAAAATAGTAATGATCAACAGTAATGCCGTAATATCCAGAAAAGAGTTCCAGGTTACGCTCTGCTGTCCTCCGATTGCAAGAAAGATGGATTTGATTCCTGCAAATGCTGTGGAAAAAAGGGAGGGCGCTGCTATAAAAAATATAAGCTGTATGGCGGCACGGATCAGCCGTACCTTTCGTTGTTTCTTTTTCATGCGTTTTCCGCCTTTGATAATGCGTCATTTACTGCTTCTAAGATACCGGTAGAACTGAAAGTTGCTCCGGAAATGGTGTCAACATCTGTGCTCTGCTCGCTGATGACACTGTTTATGACATTCTCGCCCTGTGACAGATAAGCACTGTCCTCACCCGGTGCACTGACTACACTGACTGCTGTAATGGTATCATCTTCCAGAGTCACCTGAACAGTGATCGTTCCACCGTATCCGGTTCCTGAACCTTCGAAGGTGCCATTTTTATATACATTGTCAGAATCATCGGTTTCTTCAGAATCTGCCTGATCTGCATTTTCTTTATCCTCTGCAGAATCCTTTTCAGATTTATTATCAGCTTCCGAAGATACATCAGAAGAAGCATTACTTTCTGCTACTGTTTTCTGTTCCTCATAAGTTTCCTTTAATGCTGTAAGGATCTGGTCCTGCTGTTTCTCCAGACTCTCTGTTTTTACAGTCAGGTCTGCAATATTCTGGGACTGTTCCTTATCTTTTACTGTTCCGTTATAGAAAAATACCGCCATGATGATCAGCAAAAGTGCGATCAGACGCAGATAAAAGTTTTGATTATTCACGTTGTTTCCTCTCCTTCATTTTTTTATTTTGCCGGATATGATATCTGTTTTTGGATGAAGCAAAACTTAATCATAACTAACTTTAAAAGTGTATCATTTTCGTATACAAAAATCTATATATAACAGATTCTGCTAATGTTGTTTTTTTCTCATTAAGATGACCCCGGAGCAAAATCCGAGGTCATTTATTGTGTGAATTATTTACCTGTTATCGTTTATTTTACTTTTACTGTAAATACTTTCTTAACACCATTGCAGGTTACTGTGATTTTGGCAGTACCTTTTTTCTTTCCTTTTACAACGCCTTTGGAGCTTACTGTTGCAATCTTGCTGTTGCTTGACTTGTAAGTAACCTTTCCTGATGGAGTTGCCTTTGCAGAAATTTTTGTTGTTTTTCCAACTTTTACAGTTGCTGAAGATTTGCTAAGTTTCAGGGATGGATTTTTAACTGTTATCTTGCAGGTTACTTGGTATTCTCCGCAGGATGCTGTGATCACTGCTGTTCCTTTTGCCTTAGCAGTTACAACACCTTTGCTGTTTACAGAAGCCACTTTTGTATTGCTGGATTTCCATGTGATTTTATCTGTAAGGTTTGTTGTAACTTTGAGAGTAGTTTTTGTGCTGCCTTTTGTATAAAGAGTCTTGGAAGAAGTATTTAATTCAAATGTATTTTCTGCTTCTTTGTAAGTAAAAGTAAGATTATTCTTATATCCTACAGCAGTTATTTCGAAAACAGTTGTGTCTGTTACCTGAAGATCTGTGAGATCAAGAGTTCCATCTTCTTTTACAATGACCTTGCTTCCTCTTCCTGTTGCGGCATATTCTGTATCATCAACTTTTACTTTGCTGATGCTCTTAATGTATGCAGAGAACTCTTCTGCTGTAATGCCTTTTGCTGCAACCAGTTTTGTCTCGTTACTGTCATAAGAAGCCGGCATTTTGTCTGTATTTACTGTAAATTCAGTTACAATGGCTGCATATTTTCCGCTGGCATCTGCAATTTCAACCTTGTGTGTTCCCAGTGCAAGAGTTCCAACAGCAAGTTTTCTGTCTTTGCAGGAAACCGCTGTTCCGTCTACTGTATACTGTGCCTTGAAATCAGCAGGCAGTGTCTGATCAAAGGTAACTGCTGCAGATGAGTCTGTATTCATAATATCTGCCACTGTTGCCTTGATTCCTGTAGTTGTCTGCACCTTTACATCCGGAACATCAAAAGTGATCATGCCTTTATCTGTGTAATAAGTAACGCTGTCAATTGTTTTTCCCATGATTGATTTATAATGCGCAGAAGAAACAGGGCATCCGTGAACTTCTGTTGTATATCCTGTACCCCAGGCAAGCATACTTCCACGCCAGATATTCTCCAGATGACGCAGGCCATAGTTGGTTCCGTCTGTAGTATTTACGGTTACACCATAGATTTTATCTGTATTTGTATCAATTACTGCTGCAAAAGCCTCATTGTTAAGATCAAGCTCATAATCACCGTAATTTGTTTCTGTTTTTAATGCAGCATCAATGGCAACGGTCTTTGTCTGCGCACCTTTCATTGCTGAGAAAGAATAGCTGCCGTCTGCATTTACAGTAAGTTCTTTGTAATAAGACGGTGTTTCGCTTAAAATGTAATAAGAGTAAGAGGCATTTTCAATCAGGGAATCTTTTCCTGTATAGGTGTTGCTGCTTGTCTGTCCTCTGTTTGTCACTGTGATCGTTACAGAGTCGGAATCTGTGACCTGCTTCTGGTCTTTCAGAAGGGAAAGATCACTGACCTTTACAGGGAAAGTAACACCTGTTACATCGGTTCCATTGGGGTCTACGTGATAAGCGGAATTTCCGTTCATCATACCTGCTGTTCTTGATTTATTAAGAGTTGCAGATGTGAAAGCATCAACTTTTACATCATTATTTTTCAGTTCTGCCTTGTAGAAATCATCGTATGGAATATTCATAAGCACATAAGCTTCGCCCTGCTGTGCTTCTGCAGCAAAAGCATCCTGGACATCTTCGGTGGTAAATTCTTCCTGCGCATCCTCGGCGGCAAACTCTTCGGAAACAGAGAAATCTGTGCTGTCTGTAAGTACCTCACTGTCTGTGAAATCAGATGCCAGAACTGCATATGGCATACTGGTCATAGCAACTGCGGCACTCATTACAACAGGTGCTATTTTTTTCATAAGTTTTTTGTTTGTCATGTTTTTCTCCTCTTCTAAAATTTTTTTTTGCGGAATCACTCTTACCAGAGGGTTAATCAACTTATTAACCAAAGGGATTTTACTTTTACCAAAAGGGAGTGACTTCTGCCAAAGATATTCATATAGGATTGCTATAGGTATGCTGTCAGCAGTAATTATATAAATTAGCCACTACTAACTTATATAATAGTAACATGCCTGTCTGAAAAAATCCACACTTTTTTATCTTGGATATTCGTCATTTTTTCTCAATAAATGCTTTCAGCAAAAATCAGTATTAGTTGTATCTAACTTATGGTTGCGGGAATATTTTTTCTGTGTTAAAATGTCTGAAGAATTCTGATAATTCCATTTTGGATTTTTTGAGAGGAGAAAATAGATTTATGAAGCAAAAAACAGCCTGCCTTGGGCTTTTTTCAGCTGTGGCGATTATTTTGGGATATGTGGAATCACTGGTGCCGGTTTTTGCGGGGATTCCGGGGATTAAACTTGGACTTGCCAATCTGGGAGTACTTTTTATTTTGAAGAAATATTCATTTAAGGAGGCTGCTCTGGTTTCTGTTGTCCGCATTCTGGTGATCGGATTTATGTTCGGAAATCTGTTCAGTATCCTGTACAGTCTGGCAGGGGCCGCGCTTAGTATGACAGTTATGACACTTATGCTGAAAAAAACCTCCTTCAGTCTGATCGGTGTCAGCGTTGCAGGAGGTGTTTCCCATAATATCGGTCAGTTGATCATTGCCATGCTGATCGTACAAAATGCAAGTGTGTTTGTATACGCACCGGCACTTCTGGTGGCAGGTGTTGCTGCCGGGGTGGTAATCGGCGGACTTACTAACGAGATTTTGAAAAGAGTTCATCTATAACTTTAAAAGCATCAGTTATCTGAATTTATAATCTTTCAGATAACTGATGCTTTTTTCAATCTTCTTCTATATGTTCCCGTCCCTGGTTGATGATCGTGCGGACATGATCATCTGCCAGAGAATAGAAAATAGATTTTCCCTCTCTGCGGCTCTTTACCAGTTTATTCTGTTTCAGAATACGAAGCTGATGAGAAATCGCAGACTGAGTCATATTCAATGCTTTAGCGAGATCGCAGACGCATACCTCTGCCTCAAACAAAACAAACAAAATGCGTATTCTGGTAGAGTCTCCGAAAACCTTGAATAATTCGGCCAGATCATAAAGCTCTGTTTCTTCCGGCAGGGTTTCATCTACAATTTTAAGCAGATCTTCATGTATTTCATTACTCTCACATAATTCTTCTTTGCATACTTCCATTTTCTTACCTGTTACCTTTCCGGCTTATCACAAAAGGTTTCTGCTGATTTGCCTGTTTCTTATAAATTCTTTACAAATAATGTACGGATCGCGTTTAATACTGCCAGGATCATAACACCTACATCTGCAAAAATGGCCACCCACATGTTTGCAATACCTAAAGCTCCAAGGATCAGACAGAGAATTTTAATGCCGATTGCAAAATAAATATTCTCATATACAATACGGATACATTTACGTGCAATTTTGATCGCTTTGGAAATCTTCAGAGGATCATCATCCATCAGAACGATATCTGCTGCTTCGATTGCTGCATCTGAACCAAGCGCTCCCATCGCAATACCAATATCGGCTCTGGATAATACAGGGGCATCATTGATACCGTCACCTACAAACGCAAGTTTAGCCTTTTCAGACTTCTGATTAAGAAGTTCTTCTACCCTGGAAACTTTGTCAGCAGGTAAAAGTTCGCTGTATACTTCCTGAATTCCCAGTTCTTCGGCAACCTGATCTGCAACACGTTTTGAATCGCCTGTCAGCATAACGGTCTTGCTGATTCCGGCTTTCTTCAGTTCAGCGATTGCCTCTTTTGCATGAGGTTTGATGATATCGGATATCAGGATATGTCCTGCATATTTGCCGTCAATGGCCATATGCACAACAGTTCCTACATGATGGCAATCCTGATAAGCAATGCCAAGTCTGTTCATTAATTTGGTATTACCGGCAGCTACAGATATGCCGTCAACTTTGGCAATCACACCATTACCACTGATTTCTTCAATATCAGTAACACGATTTCTGTCGATTGGTTTTCCGTATGCTTTCTGCAGGCTCTTGCTGATCGGATGGGAGGAAGAACACTCGGCAAGTGCTGCATATTCTAACAATTTCTCATCAGGCATTTCATTGTGATGAATACCACTTACTTCGAAGACACCCTGAGTCATAGTACCTGTTTTGTCAAATACAACATATTTTGTCTGAGCCAGTGTTTCCAGATAGTTGGAACCCTTGACCAGAATGCCCTGATTGCTGGCTCCACCGATTCCTGCGAAGAAACTTAACGGGATGCTGATAACCAACGCACATGGACAGCTGATTACAAGGAAGGTAAGGGCTCTGTAGATCCAGTCTCCCCACATGGCAGGTTTTCCCATAATAAGAAGTACGATCGGCGGGATAAATGCAAGAGCAAGGGCTCCGTAACATACTGCAGGTGTATAGTATTTCGCAAATTTGGAAATAAAGTTTTCAGATTTTGACTTTCTGGAGCTGGAATTCTCTACCAGTTCAAGAATCTTGGATACTGTAGATTCACCGAATTCCTTAGTTGTACGGATCTTCAGCAGACCTGTCATATTGATACAGCCACTGATCACTTCATCGCCTGCTTTTGCATCACGCGGAAGACTCTCACCTGTCAGTGCACTTGTATTTAATGTAGAAGTTCCCTCGGTGATCACTCCATCGATCGGTACTTTTTCACCCGGCTGAACAACAATAATGGTTCCGATCTCAACTTCATCAGGATCAACCTGTTCCAGTGTTCCGTCTTTCTCTATGTTCGCATAATCAGGACGGATATCCATCAGTTCACTGATGTTTCGTCTGCTCTTTCCCACTGCATAGCTCTGGAAAAGTTCTCCAATCTGGTAGAAAAGCATAACTGCAACACCCTCGGAATAATCGCCAAGGAGAATTGCACCTACTGTGGCTACAGCCATCAGAAAGTTCTCGTCAAACACCTGTTTATTTAAAATACCCTTAAATGCTTTCTTCAGGATATCATAGCCGATGACCAGATATGGGATCATAAAAAGAACAAATCTCAGGTATCCCTCTGCCGGCAGTAAGGAAAAGACCACGATCAGCACTGCTGCTATGATAATTCTGATCAGCATTTTCTTCTGCTTCTTGTTCATATCAATACCTCTCTCTTCTTATAAAAGCAGGACCGCTGCAAAAAACTTTCCGGCGAAAAGCTCAGTGCCGGGATACGTTTTATGCAACAGTCCATTCTCCGGATAACTCAAAATTAAAGATAGATCTCACAGTCGTCTTCTACCTTCTTGCAGTTCTTTAATACGTCTTTCATAACTGCTTTTGGATCCTGTCCGTCTTCGAATTCAACGATCATCTTCAGCATCATGAAATTAACTGTTGCATCTTTAACGCCGGCTGTATTCTTGGCAGCTTCCTCCATTTTATTAGCACAGTTTGCACAGTCTACATCGATTTTATAAGTTTTCTTCATAATATTTTCCCTTTCCGCTCATCTCTTTTATATTAACATATGAGCACTTGTTCATTTGTTTGATTTTATTATAGCATTATTTTCTCTTCTGTCAATAGTTTTGAGGAGATTTCTTTACGGAAATCAAAAGTTATGTTATAATCCATGTTATTATAGTTTAACATGTTGCTTTAATGTTTTAAAAAACAGGATATTATTATCTGGCAGGTATCAAAATCATAAAAAGAAATATGATACTCTTTGACAGAACATAACTGTCTGTACTGTTTGCGTACAGCAGTTCACAGCAGCAATATCGGAAAGAAAAAAAGGAGGGAGTATCAATATGGCGATACATGAATCAGGAGAAGATTATCTCGAAGCGATCCTTATGATCCAAAAAAGAAACGGTAATGTCCGCTCTATCGACATTGCGCATGAACTGTCTTTTTCAAAACCGAGTGTCAGTGTTGCAATGAAGAATTTGAAAGCCAGTAATTACATTACGATTGATGAAAATGGATTTATCAATCTGACAGAAACCGGGCAGGAAATTGCAGATAAGATTTATGAAAGACATACCTTTCTGACCGGATGGCTGACTTCTATCGGAGTTGACCCGAAGGTTGCAGCCGAGGATGCCTGTAAGATGGAGCATGCGATCAGCGCAGAGAGTTTTTCTGCCATTAAGAAGTCTATTGCAGGCACGCATGAAAATTATAGCAATCCTCGTAAATAATGCATTTAAGACAGTTCAGCAGCGTGCGAAAGACAAGGAAGATATCTGCAGGCGTGCTGACGCACGGCAAAGATATCTGACGCAGGATTTCACACTCTGATGGGCTGGATTAAGATGCATTATTTTAGAGGATTGCTATAAATAAAAACATAATAAAAACCATATCCCGGATTTTCAGAGACTAAGCATCTGTTGCTTTATCATGAAATCCCGGATATGGTTTTTTATGGTTATCTTTATGCTTCCTCTTCTTTTGGAAGAAGATTTCTCATACTTCTTAAACTGATAGTCAGTGTTGACATGTTATGAAGCAGTGCGGATGTTGTAGGCATAATGATACCTGTAACTCCAAGTGCGATCAGACCGCCGTTTATACCGATAATAGTTCTGTAATTATTATGGATACGCTTCATCAGCGCTGTGCTCAGTCTCTTTAACGTAACAATCTCATGGAGATTATCTGCAGAAATTGTAACATCTGCGATTTCACGTGCAATAGCTGCGCCATCACTGATAGCAATTCCCACACTTGCAGAAGAAAGTGCCAGAGAATCATTGATTCCATCACCGATCATAATAACTTTATGCCCCAGTTCTTTTTCTTTCTCTACAAAAGATGCCTTATCTTCGGGCAGGACTTCGGAGTAATATTCATCTACTCCTACACGTTTCGCAATAGCTGCTGCTGTACGTTCACTGTCACCGGTCATCATTACGACTTTTGTAATGCCGGCTTCTTTTAATTCACGTACTGCATCTGCAGCCTCTTCACGAAGCGGATCCTCTACACAGATAACTGCTGCAAGTTTTCCTTCGATTGCAAGATACAGGTGAGAACATTCTAATGGCAGGTGTTCAAATCTGTCTTCCATTCCTTCCGGAATTACACACTTTTCATCTTCCATTACGAAATGCCAGCTTCCGATCACTGCCTTTTTGCCTTCAATAGTTGTAGAAATACCATGAGCTACGATATATTCTACTTTTGAATGCATTTCCTCATGAACAAGATGTTTCTCTTTGGCTGCATTGACAACTGCTCTTGCCATGGAATGAGGGAAATGTTCCTCCATACATGCTGCAATACGCAGAAGCTCATCTGAACTCAGCTCTTCACTGAAAGATACCACATCTGAAACTACAGGCTTTGCTTTTGTAAGTGTACCCGTCTTGTCAAATACAATAGTCGTGGCATCAGCCATTGCTTCCATATATTTACCGCCCTTTACAGTAATACTGTGAGTACTTGCCTCACGTATAGCGGATAATACGGAAACAGGCATGGCAAGCTTCAGTGCGCAGGAGAAATCTACCATAAGTACCGCAAGGGTTTTCGTCATGTTTCTGGTAAGCAGATAAGTTATCCCTGTACCTGCAAGAGTGTATGGCACAAGTCTGTCTGCAAGATGTTCTGCATTACTTTCCACAGAGGATTTCAGCTTCTCAGAATCCTCGATCATGTTGACGATCTTCTCATAGCGGCTGGAACCTGCTGCTTCTTTAACCTTAACAGTGAGTTCGCCCTCTTCCAGAACAGTTCCTGCATAGGCAAAGCTGCCTTCTGCTTTACGTACAGGCGCAGATTCACCTGTCAGAGAAGTCTGGTTGACCATTGCTTCTCCTGCTGCAACATCTCCGTCAAACGGAATCACATTACCCATATGTACGCGTATCAGATCACCTGCTTTAACAGAAGAAGCAGATATAAGAACCTCCTGTCCGTCTTTATTTACAAACCATACTTTCTCTGCATTGATAGACATGCTTCTTGCAAGGTCATTGACGGATTTCTTATGTGTCCATTCCTCAAGGATCTCACCGATTCCAAGCAGGAACATGGTGGAACCTGCAGTATTGAAGTCACCGCGGAGCATAGATACACCGATTGCTGCTGCATCCAGAACAGGTACCTCCAGTTTTCCCTTCATCAAAGTACGTACACCATGATAAATGTATTTCACTGATTTCACTGTAGTGATCGCTACACGTACCGGGTATGGCAGAAACATTTTATTTAATGTACGCATTACCACAGAGTTGATCAGTTTTTCTTTATAGGTTTCGTTTAATTCACGTCCGGAATTCTCAAGTGCTGATTCAGATACCTGAGCAGTTTCATAGGAAAATCTGCTCAGTAAACGAATCAGCCCATCTCTGCTGCCGGTATAGACAACAGCGACATCCTGAGTTCTTACATAAACCGATGCCTTGCTGATATTTGCCTCTTTCTCCAGATAACACTGCAGAATATCCGCCTGTCTGTAGGTCATGTGTTTCTGCGCAAGGTGGATACGAATTCGTCCTTTTATTTCATGCTTAATAGCAAATTTCATTATTCCTCGCTGCCTTCTTCTGTTTCTTCTGTCTCTTCTTTGAAATCTGTTGTCTCTTCTGTTTCTTCTGCTGCTTCGTCAGCTGTATCTTCTACCACTTCCTCAGCTGCTGCTCTGTCTTCGTTGATCTGCTGTGCTTCTGCATAAATATCCTCAGCATTCTCCTGAATTGCGGAAGCTGTTTTCATTACACATGCCTTTGCACGTAAAACGGCTGCTGTGCAGTTTGTGTATAATTTCTTTGCATCTTTACTTGTAAGAATCTTGATACCTGCTGTACCGAAAGCTACTCCTGCTGCAAAGATTCCTGTTTTTTTACCGTCAAATTTAATCATTGATGTATCCTCCTGTTGTGATTTTTAATTTATTGTAACCACTCAGCATCCTTTCGGTGCTGAACAGTTATGAACTGTTTTCAGATAAATATGATGGGCAAACGCATTATTGCGACATCAGCTTATTTATATTTCATGTATTATACAGCCAAAATTTCTGTATTTCTACTTTTTTTTTCTTATTGAGAAATGTTCTCATTTCAGACATGTTAAGAAGGTTACCGGAAACCGTATTGCCAAAAGAGCGTAAAAAACTGAAGAAATATAAGAAAGCCACCGGAAATTATACTCTTCAGTATTTCCCGGCGGTCATCAGTTCGTTCTCTATTTAAATTTTTACTTGTTTTCAATGTTTAAAATCACAGGAATTTACGAACATCCGCTCGATTTCCTGTTTGTCAATGTATCCACAGGCCTTCAGTCCTGTCAGAACTACATTGTTAAAACTGTCTTTTGATAATTTCTGGACTGTATTGTCATCCAGCTCAATGGTGCATACACTTTCATCTTTACAATCCGGATTTCTCACGATTTTATACATATTTCTTCTGCTGATCGCACCAATTTCTTCCAAAAGATTTACCATACGGTAAACCGTAGCTGATCCGATGCCCGGATCCAGGCGGGATGCATTGTAATAGATTTCTTTACAGCAGGAACACTCATTTTCAAGAATGACTTCCAACAGCATTCTTCTCTGTTTGGTAATCCTGCATCCTCGCTTCTTTAATTCCTGGATTACAACATCTTTCTGCATTCGGGTTCTCTGGTAATTGGGCTCTTTACAATTTTCCTGTCTCTGTAATGCTGCTGCTCCCAAAATCACATCATCCTTCCGCTTGTTAATTTCTGTTTCCTGACATATGGCTGCTGTTTGGCATCAGGTTTCAGTAATATGCCTGATTCTCAATGGCACCCTCTGCAGTGGCTGCAGTCTCCGCCACATGATGACTTGCCGTTTTTTTTGTCTCTGACGATTCCTCTTATGATCAGTCCGACAATTAAAATCAAAATTGCTCCTACAATCAATGTTCCCATAAATGACACCTCCTGCTTTATATCATTATCATACACATATAATCACTATACTGCAATCTGATAATCAGCAGTCCACTAACTGTGAAGATACGTTACTGTTCACTTCGTTCTCAGTAACACGCTCCGCGATGAAAAAGGTATGAAACAGTTGCAATTCTGTTTATCAGAACCCGCACCACCAGATGGGACGCAGGCTCTGATCTTATTACTGTTTTATCTGGCTTTTGCCATACCCTTTACCTTTACATTAAGGCTGCCGCTTTCCTTATAAGGTCTGAACAGCAGATATAAAAATCCGATGATAATTGCGAATGCAACCACTGTCCAGATACCGAAACCGCCGCCTGTAACCAGTGTACCGATCTGATAGATACACAGAGACACAAGATATGCAAGTCCACACTGATATCCGATTGCAAATAAAAACCATTTTGTATTGTTCATCTCTCTCTTGATCGCACCCATAGCTGCGAAGCAAGGAGCACAAAGAAGGTTGAATACCAGGAAGCCGTAAGCTGCGATCGGTGTCATGGCTGCTGCCAGGTTACCCCAGATCTCAGCACCGTCTTCTGCAACTTCTGCGAATCCATAAAGCATACCAAATGTAGCTACTACATTCTCTTTTGCGATCAGACCTGTAACAGCTGCAACTGCCATCTTCCATCCTTCGCCGGCTTTTGTCCAGCCAAGAGGTGCAAAGATCCATGCGATTGCTGTACCGATCTTAGAAAGGATACTCTCGTTAAGTTCTTCAACCATACCGAAGCTTCCGCCTTCCCATCCGAAGCTCATTAAGAACCACAGAATGATTGTTGAAAGAAGGATGATTGTTCCGGCTTTCTTAATGAAGGACCAGCCTCTTTCCCACATACTTCTTAAGATATTGCTGACTGTTGGCCAGTGGTATGCAGGAAGCTCCATAACGAACGGAGCCGGATCACCGGCAAACATTTTTGTTTTCTTTAAGATGATACCGGAGCAGATGATTG
>OGQT01001022.1_pt1 | contig 23454 bp, 24 predicted proteins | sample 1553261 | NCBI WGS metagenome assembly OGQT01 (sample SAMEA2579992, study PRJEB22360) | human gut metagenome | biome: human gut; feature: human-associated habitat; material: faeces | place: Denmark | collected 2008/2010
TTCCCCGCCGTTGAAAAGGGTCTGCGCGAGTGCATCGCAAGAGGTCCTCTCGCCGGTTATCCGGTCGTCGGTCTCAAGGCGACGCTGTATGACGGCTCCTATCACCCCGTAGACTCCAGCGAAATGGCATTTAAGACCGCTGCTTCCATTGCCTATAAAAACGGCATGCCGCAGGCGAACCCCGTTCTGCTTGAGCCCATCGGCGAATTGAAGGCTACCGTGCCGGACGCTAACATGGGCGATATCATGGGCGAAGTCAACAAGCGCCGCGGCCGCGTGCTGGGCATGTCCCCGGCAGAAACCGTCGGCTATCAGACCGTAGACGCCGAAGTGCCGATGGCCGAAATGTACGATTTCAGCACCTATGTGCGCCAGGTCACGCAGGGCAGAGGCAGCTTTACGTTTGATTTCGTGCGCTACGAAGAAGCCCCGCAGAATGTTGCGCAGAAGGTTATTGAGGCCGCGAAAGCCAACGGCGAGATTGACTGAATAAAGCCATGACAAAAAGAGACAAAAGATACTATCAATCTTGATGTAATTCTCTTTAAATGCAGCAATAGCATACGTGGTACGTAATCCATTCTAATTTCACGAATAAAGCTAAGGCACAACCTACGGATTTTCCTCCGTAAGTTGTGCCTTTTTCTCAACTGTATCGTTCAAATGCTTCTTTATGTAGTTAACCGCGTTCCGCCTCAAAATTGAAGCGGAACGCGGTTGCTTACTCTACACTGATTTTCAAAGGTGCCTGCATCTCTTTCCAGTCACCGTCACTCTTCGCCTTTGGAATTTTGCTTAGAGTGATAACCATGTGCCTTTCTCTGCGGACTCTACAATAGCATCCAGCAGGTGCTGGTTTGCCTGTCCATCCTGAATATTGGCAGCAAGACCATCACCGGTGCCATTCACAATGTCTGCAAAGGACTGCATCTGATCGGAGAAATACTGCTGCGGAATGGGCAGATGGTTGAAAACATGGGCATCGGCATTGATGTCTCCGGAGCAGACTTCAATTTCGTCAATTCCGGCAGGTGTGGCATCCAAGCTGTAGACAATGGCACCCTCACTACCGTAAATCTCCATACGCTGATAGTTACCGCGGCCATAAGCAAATCGGGTAATCTGGAAGCTGACAGAAATCTCATCTTCCATATCCGCCATGTAGTTGCTGAAATCGTCCACATCTACTTTTCCTACGCCTTTGCCGTCCAGCAACGGACGCTCGTGTACGTAAGTACCGGTATGTCCCACAACACGTGTATATTCTTTGTTCGTCACAAATCGTACCAAATCCAAGGCATGGCTTCCCAGATCTCCCAGAGCACCTGTACCCGTTCTGCTCTTAACATAGCGCCATACTAAGGGGCAGTTGGCACGGGGCAATCCCCACGCCTGAAAATACTGCATATTCACGTGATAGACACGCCCGATCTTGCCCTGCGCAATCAGATCCTTGGCATAGCGGGCAGCAGCCTTGAATCGGTAGGAGAAGCACACCATATTCTTGACATTCTTCTCCTGAGCCGCCTTGGCCAGTATGTCTGCTTCTTCTGCGGTCAGGGTGATGGGCTTTTCCAGGTTAAACGGCTTGCCGGCTTCCACGGCAGCCATTGCCACCTTGAAGTGGGCGTCATTAGAGGTGCAGATATCCGCTGCATCTACAATGTCACAGTTAACCAAATCTCGATAATCCGTAAAACGGTACTGCGGAGGAATCCCATACTTCTCGCCAACGGCTTCGAGCTTTTTCTCATCAATGTCGCAGATGGCCACCAAGGTCAAATCGGGACTCTTGGCAATACCGGGCTCGTGCACGCCGCCCCAGATGGCTCCTACGCCTACAGATCCTACGCGAATAACTTTCTTTTCCATGTTGAACACAACTCCTTTAAATTAAGTTATAAATTAAAAAGTTATAAATTAAATAAAATTAATTTATTTTTTCCAGAATCATTGCAGAGAAGGGAGGAACTTCCACCACGGTGGCATTCTGAGCCCCTTCAAAGGCCTTTTCACTTAACAAATCGCGGACGTAATTTCCCGACAACGTGTAGTTTTGGGGACAATCTGTGTTGTTGATTACCGTCACCAGAAGTTCTTCCTGCAATTGGCGTTCCATAACAAACAAATCTCCCTGAGAACGGAATCTAACGGTTCCCTCCTGCAGTGCTTTTCTGGTTTTTCGCAACCGCATCAGCTTCTGATAGTGCGTCCGCAAATCCGTATTCCAATGAGATTCCTCCCAGTCGAACGCCTTACGGCAATCCGGGTCGTTCTCACCCGTCATACCAATTTCCGTGCCATAGTATGTGCAGGGCATACCCACAAAGGTGAACAGGAAAGCCGCCGCGTTTTTCAACCGCGCCGTATTCCCTCCGCTGACCGTAAGGAAGCGGGCAGTGTCGTGGCTGTCCAGCAAATTGAGCATAGAGTCATTGGCCGCATCGGAATAGCGCATCAAATTTTCCGTGAGAAGTTCCTGAAAACGCTGAGGAGCCACTGCGTTCTTGGCAAAGTACTCCACTGCCGCGCGCTGAACACCATAGTTCATCACGCCATCGTACTGATCCCCCTGAAGCCACGCTTCCGAATTGCGCCAGAACTCTCCGATAATCAGTGCGTCGGGATTGATCCCCCGAACGGTCTCCCGAAACTCTCTCCAGAAATGGGAGTCCACCTCGGTGGCTACATCCAGTCTCCAACCGTCAATACCCATTCGGGTCCACTTGGCCACGGCTCCCAGAAGATATTCCTTCGCCTGAGGATTTTCCGTGTTCCACTTGGGCATACAAGCCGTTCTCAACTGTTCTTCAGATAAATTTTTCAAGCCGGGGTGTCTGGGGGCATAAGGAGTGTCTCCGAAAGAATCAAAATTCAAAGGATCAAAACTCACCGGAAATTCCCGAATGTAAAACCAATCCCGGAAAGGAGATTCCTCTCCGTGCTCCACCACATCTTGGAACTGCCTAAAACCTCCGCCACAATGGTTGAACACGCCGTCTAAAATCACTCGGATGCCACGCTTATGAGCCTGATTAATCAGCTCCACCAAATCGGATTCATCGCCAAAATGAGGATCGATGCGCGTATAGTCCACGGTGTCATACTTGTGGTTGGAAGTGGCTTCAAAAATCGGGGTCAAATACAGGGCGTTCACTCCCAATTCTTCCAAATAGGAAAGCTTTTGGGTAATACCCGGCAAATCTCCGCCCATAAAAATCTGTCTGTCCGGCGCGGTGCCCCAAGGCGCCACATTCTCCGGAGAAAGCTTAGGATTTCCGTTGCAAAAGCGCTCCGGAAAAATCTGATAGAACACCGCACTGTTGACCCAAGATGGCTTTTTATGGATGTCAATGCGGTTGATAAACGGAAAATGGAAGTTAACAAAGGCTGAAGATTCATCCTCGTCTATGTTGACCAGTTCCGGCTTTGCGAAACCGCTGTCCCCGTACAGCCACTGTTCGTCCCCCTTTTCCAAAAGGAAGTAGTAGGCAACGCGAGGGTCATCTACCGGATACACATAAGAATAGTAATCAAACAGCTCGTCTGAACCTTCCACCTCCATGGGAACTTCCTTGCGGGTATGCCAGAGGTATTTATTTCCAATGACCAAAGTCACTCGGTCCAAATCGCCCTTCCCTGCACGCAAACGAACCTTGAACTTTTCATAGGAAATGGGAAACGCATAATTGCTGACCGGATTGTGAAATATTGCCTCTCGATTCATGGAATCACTCCTTTACAACAGAATTTTAATCTGATCGGATTCTGCCAGCCGCGTGAACACACAGTCATTTCCGAAGGTGCGCTCCGGCAGCAAGATCATTACATTGACGCTCTGGGAATCCACGACAAACTGGCGGCCGTGAAGCACACCGGGATTCAGCCGGACAAAGGTACCCCGGGGAACACGGAACGCCTCAATGGACGCAGGATTCACCTGAAAACTGGAAGGTCCCACAAATATATCAATGTCACCGTCCAGAGGAAGAATTCCCTCGCTGGTAAATCCATGGTATTCCACAGCGGTGATGATTCTCTCACACTGGGACACCCGTGCCACGCATACCGAGGCCTGCATTCTTTCATCTAAACGGAGTGTCGTCAGGTCCGGGACGAAGATATTATCCGCTCCGGCCATAGCATCCATCTGCTTGATATGGAGCAAATCCACAAAATCTCCATAGGGACGAAACGACTCCCGATCCAACGGTTTTGAAACAATCTCTCTCATGGCAATTTTTCCTTTCTAAGATTACAGGCTATACACGCCCTGTTCGTCCGCATCATCAAAAATCATTCCCAGATAACGGGCGGCTTCCCGCAGCACCTTTTTGTAGTTTCCGTAAATTCCACCCACATGATGGATATAGGGCCCAAACATCAGCTTCTCTTCCCACATCTTCCAGTTGTTCGTTTCGAACCACACATAGGTTCCATTGGTTTCGGGTCCGTCTACTCCTTTGCCCTCACCGCCAAACAGATAGTACTTTCCGTCTATATCGTCGAAACGGCATACCGTAATGGGGCCCTTTTTCAGTTCAAACCGTTCCTGTCCCTGGACAAGTCGGGCAACACTGGAAGAATCCTTCAAGGAATACGGGAAGGGACCGCAATGCCACAGCAGCTCCGCGTTGTCGTTCTGCGGATGGCGAATGGTCAAATCCGCAAGGAAACAGGCCTCTTTGCCCAAGGTGACCGCCTGCAGCATCGCCATGGTCACCGCTCCGTTGACATCCGTCTCACAGGAAACCGGCAATCCTTCATCAGACAGCTCACCCAAAGCCATGCAGACAGGTGCGCCTAAAACTGTAACCGCGCTCCAGCACTCCATCGCTCCGGCTGCACAGTGCTTTTCCTCCATCAGATCCTGAATGGCCAGTTTAGCTGCTGCGGCTCTCTCCACCGCCTCTTCCTTCATACCGGAAGCATCCATACGTTGCTTTACATTCGCCACGTAGTCTTGTAATCTGGGAGAATTTTCACCGATCAACTGATCCATACGGGCTGCCACTGTGTTAGGAGATATCGGCACCACAGTCACACCCAATTTGGTTGCCAAATCTCCCTCATTGGCCGTCACACTCATAAACGGTTCCGGTCTTGCTCCAAACTTGGCGATTCGCAGATTTTTCACTGCCTTTATAACGGACACCACACGGATAAAGCTGTCAAAGCCATTGCGGAAATCCTCGCTTTCGGTCTCGCAGTTCCAAATATAACTATACTGCACTCCGAACCGGCGCATTACCTTGGTGCAGGCAAACATGCCGCACTGCGTATCTCTTCCTCGGCTTTCGTCGGTGTTAGGCCGCTCATCTCGAGCACCCCATACCAAGGTGGGTACCTTCATCGCCGCCGCTACTCCTGCGGCACACTGCTCTTCACCAAAATCGCAATGGGGGGTAAACAGCGCGTCAATCTTTGCCCGGCGGAATTTTTCCACCACCTGCGTTATTTTTTCCGTTTCGAACAGTATTCCGTTTTCGCATATGTCATCAATATCCACCAGAGTGACCACATCCGGATGAATACCGCGAATAACAGCCATAAACTTTTCCTTTTGCCGCTTGGCCTCCTCCATGCTCAAAAAGCTGCGCTTAGTAGGCGCTACGCCCACCACAATGTTCTGCTTTTTCATATCTGCAACTTCCTCCTATAAAATTCTACACGCTGATCAATTTCTGTATAGTCGATTTCCCCGGTGCGCAAAAAGCGCTGCACCGTATTCCAATCGGGAATGCCGGCTCTGCCACCAATTCTGGTACACTTGATGCAAGAAACTCCCGTGGCAAGCCGAGCGGCTTCTTTGGAAGAAAGCCCGCGCAGCAATCCTACGGTATATGCGCCGTGGAACACATCTCCGGCCCCCACTGTATCCTGCACATCCACTGCAAAGGAGGGCATCTGAAAAAAGCCATCCTCCTCGCTGTACCCTACGCAGCCTTTTGCTCCTAATGTGAACACCACAATAGAAGGGCCCATTTTTTGGACCTCCCGGCAATTTGCTTCAAAGGCCTCCTCCTTTCCCCGGAAAAGCACCTTATAGAAGAATTCCGAAGCAATAAAAACGTCGATGATGCCGATATTCTCCATCATTTCCGATGAGTAGGAATCGGCGTCCACGATGATTTTGGCTCCCGCTTTCTTTGCCCGCTTGGCTGATTCCATTGCCACATGTGTGGCATGAGAGATAAAAAACCACTGACACCCCGTCAGAATTCGTTCCTCTATCTCCTCCAACGTAGGGGGATTTGCCGTGCCGGATCGGTACACGATACTCCGTCCCTGCGTCTCGCGGTCGCTGAGCACTATGGAGAGAGATGTCGTTTCTCCTTGGCGCGTTTTCATTCCGGATATGTCAATTCCATGACGTTCAAAATCCCGTAAGCAAAACTCGCCGTAGTCATCGCTTCCCACCGCACCTATCATGGCGCATTTAGCTCCCAATCTGGCTGCCGCCACCATGCCGGTAGCCACTTTTCCTCCGCCCTGCCAGCTCATAGCGTTTATCCCGGTTCCTCCGTTTGGCTTGGGAAACACATCCACATTCACTGCCAGGTCTACGCAAGGCATGTCATAGCCCGCTATTTCAAATTCTTTTAACACAACTCTTCCTAAAGCCTCCTTTGCGTTAAGTTAACTAAAATGTAAACTTATTCGGATTAAGCAAACGCATTTTACCACGTACAAAATCTATAGCGTTTTCGGAAGTCTCCATCATCAGTCGGAACATGTCCCCATACTTTTCAGTCGGATCCCCATGCTGTACCACACCGTGATAGCAAGCTCGAAAATACTCCGTGGCTATGTTGAACTTGCTCATACCCAGACGCACACTCTCCTGCAACTGCTCGGGAGGAATATCCGAACACCCATGCAGTACCAGCGGAATAGGCAGAGCGCTACGCAAAGAAGCAATACGGTCAAAGTCCAGATTCGGGGTTTGCACGTAGGCACCGTGAGCATTGCCCACAGCCACCGCCAGAGATCCGCAACCCGTGCATTTCACAAATTCCACAGCCTGCTTTACGTCGGTATAATGATCGCTGTTGACGATGTCATCCAGATTGGCTCCCGAGCCCACATGACCCAGTTCGGCCTCTACGTCTACGCCAAACACCGCTGCTGTTTTCACAACAGCTGCTGTCAGCGCCATATTTTCCTCATACGGCAACGCTGAGCCGTCCACCATCACAGACGGAAAGCCATCCCGCACGCCGCTCACTGCTATTTCATAGCCGGCAGAATGATCCAGATGTACGCCGATAGGCACTGAAGATTTTTCTGCAAAATCTTTGGCGATAGCCGCCACATGTTTCAAGGCAATGTACTTGTCGAAGCCGGGATAAAACTGGATAATCACCGGAATTCGCTCCCGATTGGCTGCCTCAGCCACCCACTTAATCGTTTCGTAGTTGAACACGTTCACAGCAGCTACTCCGTAACCGTTTTCCGTGGCGTGGTGCAGCAGCTCATTTACTTTAACCAATGGCATTCTCTTTTCTCTCCTCTCAGTTTGTTGTCTCCGTATTGAAGAACAGTGTGTAATGGGGTAAGCCCTCCATAAAGCGTCTGCTGGCTCGGTCAATCGCATCGTAGTCTTCCTTACTGAATTGCCAGCCGGCGGCTTTCAAATTTTCCTGAGCCTGTCTTCCGTTTTTCGCTCCGACAATCGGTGCCGTAATCCCTTGGGTTTGCAGCAGCCAAGCAATGGCGCCTTGAGCCGGTGTTTTGCCATATTTCGCACTGATCTGTGACAGTACGTCCGTCACTTCCAGACACCTATCGTAGTTTTCCGGCTGGAATAGGGCCGCCCGAGCGCGTCCGTCCGTGAACACTGCGCCTTTTTGGTACTTTCCCGTCAGCAATCCCTGAGCCAGCGTGCTGTAAGGAATCACCGAAATCTCCTGCTTTCGGCTAAACTCCAGCAAGGCTTCATCGTATCTCCACAGCAGGCTGTAGCAAGGCTGAATCACATCTACCTGTCCAAATCGCATAGCCGCCTTCATCTCTTCCAGAGAGAAGTTAGACAACCCGATCGCTCGAATTTTTCCGGCCTTTTTCAGTTCTTCCATGGTCTCCATTCTTTCCTGAATGGTAACCTCTTCCTCCGCTACCGGATAGTGTAAAAAGTAAACGTCCAAGTAATCGGTACCCAAGCGCTGAAGGCTGTCTTCGCAGGCTTTAATCATCTTATCGTGGGACATAGAGGGCTTGAACACCTTGGAGATGATTCGCACCTTGTCCCTGCCAATCCGGCGGGCAGCCTCGCCCACCACTCGCTCGGAACGGCCATCGCCATAAATCTCGGCCGTGTCAAAGGTATTCACACCATTCTCATAGGATACTTCCAACGCCTCCAAAGAGCTTTTGTCCTCTGTTGCGCCAAAATAATCTCCTCCCATGGCCCAGCAACCCAGAATGAGCTCCGAGACCAGTACATCACTTTTCCCAAGTTTCTTATATTCCATTTTAAAATTCCTTTCTCGAATATGCTGTCTATGTTTTGGCAAAAATTCCGGTTAGCCGTCTCGATCCTGTTTCGGTGAGACATGATAGTACTGCTTGTACGCCCTGGAAAAGGTATACACGCTTTCATAGCCAACCAGTTCTGCCACCTCCTTTATTTTGATTGCGGGATCTTCTTCCATCAACCGCTTGGCCTCTCGCATTCGGACGGACAGAACATATTCCGAAAAGCTTTGATGAAGCTGCTCTTTAAACACACGGCTAAAGTAGCTGTAACTCATGGAAACCATCTCGGCCACTTCGTCCATGCTGATATCGCGGTTGTAATTATTCTGCACATATTGCTTTGCTATGGAAAGAATATGGGCATACTTGTTTGTAGCGGTCTGTACAGTCGCCTCCATCTGCTTCAAAACCTTCTGCAGGTATTCTTGCATTTCATTTAAACTGGCAAATCTGCTAAAGTGGGGAAACGCTTCCAATTCCAGATGATACGCAGAAGCCATCTCCTGAACCTGAGACTCCCAATACACATAAAATCGTCGAATCTCCTTAGGAAAGGGCTGCTCCTGAAAGAAATCCCGACAGAAGATTTTTTGAAGCAACTGATAAAGCTCAGCAAAATTTCTGCTCTGAAAGGTCGAATGAATCCGGGCTTGAAACCGCGGAAACCGGCTTTGCTCCGTAGCCGCTTGAGCAGAGGAAAACCGAAGGTCGAACGGCTCCAGCATGCGATAGGCCATGGTGTACCGTGCCTCTTTATAAAACACAGGATACTCCTCCAAACGCGTAAACGGTCGACTCACTGCAAAACAGGGCCGTCCCGCCCCCTGCCTGACACAGGACTCCTGACACGTTTCGATGTACGCTTTTACAATGTCCTCCCGGCTGCTTTCGGTATTCAACAGCACAACTGCGTCTTGCGTTACGTTGCGAAAAAAGAATGCCGCCACATCCTCCGACGACTCCTCGGCAAAGACTTTCTCCGCCCGGAAATCGAATTCTCCTTCCCCGCCAAAAGGCCATGCAACCCAGAACACCGGATGGGGAAATTCCACCGGGGGCTTGCCGGTTTTACCCGCGAGTAAACCGTTGAGCCAGTTTTCCAGTGCCTCCCGGTCGTTGCCGTTTCGGAGAGATTGCGCCTTCCGGCGGCGAAGATTCTCCTGACACTTGAGCAGCACTTCCTGAATTTGCACCAGCTTTACGGGCTTGAGCAGATAATCCACCACTCCGCTGCGGAGAGCACTCCGCATATACTCGTAATCGTCATGGCCGCTCAGAATCACCACCTGAATCTCCGGGAAAGCCTCGTTTACCTTGTCCGCCAGTTCCAGACCCGTCTGATAGGGCATTCGAATGTCGCTGATCAATATATCAACGGACTTTTCCTGCAAAATCCCCCACGCCTCTTGGGCCGAGTGGGCTATCAGCGTCTCTTGAATTCCTAACTGGTTTTCCCTGTCAATCATCTCTATCTTTCGTCGCATGGCTGTGCACAAAAGGGGATCATCATCCACTATCATCACTGTAAGCATCTGCATCCTCCGCTTTTCTGTCAAACTCTCCGTCTTACTTGGCCAACACCGACGAAAAGCACACCCGTTATAAGACAGCTTTTTGCGTTTACCTTTTCTAAAAAACTGCTATAATGTTTGTAAAATAAACATACTGGTATACTTTCCCTCCCGACTCCTCAGTACCAAACGATCATTGGAATGAGAAAAAATCTGAAGTCGATCATTGATATTATCCAGCCCGATTCCATGCTCTTTCTGATGACGCAGAGCTATAGCATCATAGGGCTGAGAGAATTTTTGATTCATCTCCTCCACTTGTTTCAGACTCATTCCCCTGCCGTTATCCCGTACACGAAGAATCATTCGATCCCCCATCTTGCGGGCCGTGATGATAATTTGCCTTTTCTCCTCCGGATCCATCCCGGTAAACCCATGCTCAAAGGAATTCTCCACAATAGGCTGAAGCAAAAAGCGGGGAATTATGATCTGCCGAAGCTCCTCCGGGACATGAATCCGCAGCTCCACGCTGTCTCCATACCGGCACTTCTCCAGGTTCACGTAATTAATCACATGCTCCAGTTCCTTCTCCAAAGGAAGCTCTGTACTCGTCATGGTGTTATAGCGGATCATCTGGGCAAAGTCGCAAATGTAATCCGCCGTTTCAAGCTCTCCGTCCAACGTCAGCTTTCCGGCAAACATGTCCAAGGTGTTGTAGATAAAGTGAGGATTGATCTGAAGCAGAAGAGCCTTTAACTGAGCGTCTTTATATGCGGTTTCCTTTTGGATATTCTCCTGCATCAAGACGCGCATTCTGCCCAAGACACGGTTGAATTGATTTCCAATCACTCCAATTTCATCCTGACGTTCCACCGCTAACTCCCCGTTGAAACCGGATTCGGCAATGCGCTCCATCTCGTCTCCATACCTCTGAAGACGAGAGTTGATGGAGCGAATCATGGAAAAGAACAGAGACAAAAACAGTAGCGAAAGAAATCCCACGAAGATTAAGATGAGCAGAGAACTCTGCTGCAAATATCCGTGTTCCGACACTGACAGCGCCACACCCACGCGCAGAGGAACCCTCTGAATCTCGGTGGAAAAATACCGCACAGATTCATGATAACCTGCGGTTTGCGGGAAACGGAAATCAGAATTCAGAGTTACATTGCTGAGTTTAGGTCGGTTTTCCTCATCCAGTAGGAATAGGGCCACACCACTCTGTTGCGGCATTCCGAACTCTGGGAACAACTCGTCCACTTGCATTTTGGCCAAAAGATACCCCTGATTTTTATATACCGAGGAAACAATGGGACAAAGGTAGTACAACACATCTTTTCCGTCTATCTCCGCATGATACCAAGTGGCTTCCCTTCCGTTCTCCAACAGCTCGGTGGGAATACTCTTCGGAACAGAATCATAATGGTACACTGCGCTGTAGCCCTCCGGGATGGTAGTGTTTTTCGTCAGTAAATAGACGCGTTCCAGAGGCGGTGACACCGCGTTGCTCGCTCCCTGCAGCAACGGCATCACAGTTTGCGTGTACTCCTCGTGAGAGACGGCGCCATTGTAATCGTGAGACAGAAAAGCAATCAGATTTTGATTGCAGGACAACACCTGCATCAGCATTTCCACATGATCCATTTTTTCGTTCACATCACCGACTACCATGTTCAGCATATATTGCCCATCCTGCGCCAGCTGATGTTCATAGTGCGACGCAACCGAGGCAAAACTGAACACCGACAGCAAGGTAAACGGCAGAGCGATGAGCCCCAAAAACCCAAGGACCATTTTGTGCGCTAGTTTCATCCGACTCAGCCACTGTTTCACTTTTTTCTCCTTTCCTATCATCAAAAACCGTATTAAAATCCCAAACTCGGTCTTTTATAAAACTTACATAAAAAACCTCTGGACATTTTGAGATTGTTAGTTTATTATGATATAGTATAACAAGTATAGCAAAAAATGTCAATTTTTCCTATCGACTCGTAGTCGACACAGCTATACTCCAAAAGAAAGGAATTGCCATGGATACTTCACACAACGATAAACAGCGCAAAAGCTTATTTCCCTATAAGCTTGCTCAAACGCTTGTCGGATTGATTGCCGTATGTTTTCTTATTTTCTGTATTCGCTCACCCTCAACTTCCGGTCTCTCTCCCTTTCAGACGACATCCTCCGAGAAAGAAACCGCTTTGAAATGGATTTTCATAACCCCTTATGGCGAAACTGATTCCTCCTATGCTAACCTGTTTCTCTCCCAAGAGGATTGCACCGAATTGGCCGGAACACCTGTGGAACTCTCCTTTTGCACCATTGAAAAATATTTGAACATGACAGCATCGGGAATCTCTGCAGATGTGGTCACCTGTTGGTACACCGACTCCAACTTTAAACGATTGGAAACAACCGGAACTACCTGGGCTCTGCAGGACTTGCTGAACGAGGAAATTCCCGGCTTTACCCTGCCCGAAAACTTTATCCGGTGGTGCGGAAATTTTCAGGGAGATGTTTACGCCTACCCGCATACCAGAACCATTCTCTCTGAGGATACCTCTATCAAGTCTGCCGCCGCTATGATTGGTCGCAAGGACATTCTGGAAAAGATTCACTGGGATAGTCAGCAGCCCCTGTCCAAAGCGTATTGCTTGGAACAGCTAAAAGCCGTTCGGAAAGCCTATCCGGAGTTGATTCCCTGCTATGTGGAGCTTCCCAGTCTTCAACAGATGTTTGGCGTCACCGCCGATACCGGCACTGCGTGGGAGGATCCTTTTTTTCACCCCGGTACTTTGGAGTCACTGGAGTTTATGAACACCCTGTTCCGTGAGCGACTGCTTTCCCGCGATGTGTTCACCCTCAGTCAAGAGTCCCTGCTCAGACAGCTGCAAAACGGCGAGATCTTTTTGGCGGCTTCCCCCTCGCTGGGCAAGCTGCTCTCCCTGCTCCCGGAAAACCACCCAATTTGGGAACAATATGAAATCCTCTCGCCCATCCTCTCGGATTCCGGACGGGAACCGGCACTCAGCAACAATTTCGAGGAACAATACGTCTCCACCCTGTTTGTTAAAAGCAGCACACAAAGCCAATTCCAAGCCAGACTGTTGGCAGCATTTTATCTGCAAAACATGGAGCCTTCTCCTGAACAGAAGAACGCTTTGGAGCGTTCCGGGCTTGGAGATTTGCTCAAGAATGCAGAACCGATGAAATCTATCGGCATTGACAGCCAGTACACTGTTCCGATCATTCACTACGAAATCCTGTTTTCCCTCTACTCCAACACACGTCTGGCTACGGCAGACGAACGAAAACAGAAATTTCTGGAAAATCAGATTGTGAATTTGGTGGAGGATTGTTCTGCCGATGAAATCGCGCCGACCTACGCTCGTTTGGTCAGTGAGTTGCAAAGAGGAGACTATAAGTTGCTGGACACCTGGAAAAAGCAGCAGTACCAAAAAGCGATATCCATTTTGCAGGAGTGAACCTGATTTTTTCGAATTCTCTTGCCGGGAAATGATTTTTCAGATAAAAAGTGCGCCTTCCAACGGCTGATGCTGATGAAAGGCGCGCTTTCGTTATCCCTGCTTCCCGCGCAAGAACCTTGGCCTTTTCACATTGGTTCCTTAGTTAAGAGATATTAAGAGAGAAACACATCTGCTTTTTAGGAGATGCTCTTCTGGTCGTGAAGCCCCTGAACACTATGTTCCATCTCTCCCTTAACGGGCATAATGGGTGCGGGATTTCCAAAGGTGGTATTGGGGAAACGGATGGGCGCTGCCCACTTCACCGCATTGATAATCACCTTTTGAATTTCCGGCTGATGATAGATGGGGAACACCTCATGGCCCGGACGGAAGTAGAAAATCTTTCCTTTTCCGCGATGCCAGCAGCAACCGCTGCGGAACACTTCTCCGCCTTCGAACCAGCTGATAAACACCTGCTCATCCGGCTGGGGAATATCAAAGCGCTCACCGTACATCTCCTCGTGCGGAATTATAATTTTCTCGTCCAGACCGTCTACAATGGGATGGCTGGGATCTACAACCCAAAGGATTTCCTTCTCGCCGTCCTCACGCCACTTCAATTTCCAGGAATCCGTTCCGCACAGCTTCCGGAAGATTTTAGAGGCATGGCCGGAATGAAGAACGATAAGGCCCATTCCTTCCAGAACACGATTGTAAACGCGATCCACAATCTCATCCGACACTTCCTGATGAGCCATGTGACCCCACCAAATCAACACATCCGTATTGTCTACAACCTCCTGAGTCAGTCCGTGTTCCGGCTCTCGCAGCGTGGCGGTTTTCACATCCATACCGGCTTCTTTCAGAAAGTCTGCGATGCAGCCGTGAATACCCTTGGGGTACACCTCAGCCACTTCCGGGAATTGAACCTCATGAAGGTATTCGTTCCAAACAGTTACTCGAATTGCCATTTTAAAAAAACTCCTCTCATATCATGAATTAATCACAGGGTAGCCATTTTTCTTCTTCCGCAGAGCGGATAATTACGTCCAATGCATGCTGAATCTTCCAACATGGCATTAAAGTCCGTCAAGCGTTCTTCCAGAAGGAACTTATCACCAACCGTATTCAGCAGTTTTTCATTCGTATCCACTAACACCAAAGAATCTACGTCCGGGTGTTTCAGATAGATGGGTACAAATTCCGCGCCGAAGGAGACTCCTATGAGCGCCACTCTTAATTTACCGTTTTTTCATGTTGTATCCCTCCTAGGATTCTTTGAAATGATCATACAGTGTATCCGAAAAAAAGTCTATGGAGAGAATGAAAATGGTATGGAATAAACGAAACTATTTATTGAATTATTGTCTGGCTCCTTTTAGGCAGACATATCATAAGATCATTTTACTGGAAAAGGCAGATGTTCAACCATGGATATAAAACAAACCGATCTCTACTGGTTTCGGTTAAACGAGGAGATTCGCATGGAGAATGTCGATAAGTTTAGCGGCAATAATATGCATCCGGATAGAATGATGACGCAGTGGGTACTGGTGTTGATGATCAGCGGAGAACGCTCTTTCCGTGTCTACGGTGAGAATTACGTCGTTCATAGCGGCGAATTTTTCCTGTTGCCTCCTTACGTGCAGCATTGCGGGCTTCAATATGATAATCATGCAGCCTATTTTGCTCATTTTCAGGCAACAGGTATTCAGATTCCACCGCCTGTAAAGGTAGATAGACAAAAGAAGAATATGGTTTTAAGCGAGGACTCAACCAATGGTCGGTTGTTTTGCTCTTTGCTTTTTGCTATTGTAAGGATGAATTTAACACTGACGGAGCGCTTCATTACGTAGCTACCCAACCTATGGGGAAATAGGTGTGTAAAAACAGACAGTAAAAGACAGCCGTGTTCCCTTCAAGGCAAGGGAATACGGCTGTCCGGTTGAATTTATGGATTCTAAAGAAGATTTCTATTCGAAAACAGGCACACGTTTTACCACGCCACCGTCCATGGCAGATTGGTGAGCGCAGATTCCTACACCGGTCCAGTAGGCGCCGTCAATATCGCTGGGAACCGGGGTTCGATCTTCCAGAATGCTTCGGACAAACTCGTGGACTAGATGAGGATGAGAACCACCATGGCCACCGCCTTGCAGGAACGATAGATGGGGATTGCTGTCATCATACACTGTTTGTTTGGTGAAGCGCCCAATTTCCGCCGGTAAACGATCTGCATAGTCGGGGATTTGGATACGTTCTTCCGTCACAAGGCCGCCTCGACCGTAATCGTTCATAACATGTTCAGCATTTGCACCAAGCGCCATGGAGAACAGTACCGGTTGTTCCGATTCTAACTGCTGCCATTCAAAGCTTTTTCGTTCACCATATATGTTGAAACTTTCAGTGTAGCCTCGGGCTACGTGGTAGAGGAACCGAGCCATTTCAATGCTTACATCACTGTCTTTTAGGGAGATCAGAGCTGACTCAAAGGCATATGGACAACCATAAGGAGTTTCTACTTCTTTACGCACTTTGCCGGAGCCCTTGCAATATACGGTTTCCGGACGCTTACCTAGCAACATCAGGCAAGGCGCTACCGCGTGGGTAGGATGCATCAGCGGAGGAAAGCCCAACCAGTAGTCCGGCCATCCTTCCATATCTTGATAGTGCGCGCAGCGCATGAACTGTATTCTGCCCAGTTCTCCTTTTTCGTAAAGGTTCTTCACATACAGAAACTCTCGACCATAGACGGAGGTCTCCATAAACATATAGTGTTTCCCGCTTCTTTTTCGAGCATCGATGACTTGGTACAATTCATCGATACTCATTCCCATCGGAATGGTACAGGCACAGTGCTTTCCAGCGTTCATCACCTGTATAGATAGGGGAGCATGAGTAGCAGGCGGTGTTACCAGATGAACGGCGTCGATGGTTTTATCTTCCAACATGGCATTAAAGTCCGTCAAGCGTTCTTCCAGAAGGAACTTATCGCCAACCGTATTCAGCAGTTTTTCATTCGTATCCACTAACACCAAAGAATCTACGTCCGGGTGTTTCAGATAGATGGGTACAAATTCCGCGCCGAAGGAGACTCCTATGAGCGCCACTCTTAATTTACCGTTTTTTCATGTTGTATCCCTCCTAGGATTCTTTGAAATGATCATACAGTGTATCCGAAAAAAAGTCTATGGAGAGAATGAAAATGGTATGGAATAAACGAAACTATTTATTGAATTATTGTCTGGCTCCTTTTAGGCAGACATATCATAAGATCATTTTACTGGAAAAGGCAGATGTTCAACCATGGATATAAAACAAACCGATCTCTACTGGTTTCGGTTAAACGAGGAGATTCGCATGGAGAATGTCGATAAGTTTAGCGGCAATAATATGCATCCGGATAGAATGATGACGCAGTGGGTACTGGTGTTGATGATCAGCGGAGAACGCTCTTTCCGTGTCTACGGTGAGAATTACGTCGTTCATAGCGGCGAATTTTTCCTGTTGCCTCCTTACGTGCAGCATTGCGGGCTTCAATATGATAATCATGCAGCCTATTTTGCTCATTTTCAGGCAACAGGTATTCAGATTCCACCGCCTGTAAAGGTAGATACCAATCATATTTTGCTTCCGTTACATGGACAGATTCCTCTGGAGCTGCCCTGCTTTGATCTGATGGAGTACGCGATTCAGCACCGAACATTGCCTTTTTCAAGCAAAAATTTTTTATCATCCCAAATTCAGGCGATTCTGTACCAGATTAGTTTCGCTGTGCAAAAAAGAGAGCTTTGGTGTAATTTGGAAAGCAGACTGGCCTACCGAATCTTACAATATATTGATGACAACAAAGACCAGCACTTGAAGAATCGGGATTATGAGGATACCTTTGGGAAAACATACAATCGTCTAAATACTATATTCCAAACAGTATATGGTATGACGATCAAACAAATGCAAGTAACCTTGCGTGTCAACCAGGCAAAGCGTATGCTCAGGTCCGGCTATACTATTTCTGAAACCAGTACAGCCTGTGGGTTTGAGGACTATTTCTACTTTTTGAAAGTGTTCAAAAACAAAACGGGGATGACACCATCCGAATATAAAAATTCCTGATCAAATCGGTAGTAACTGTGATTCCAATGGAAATTGTTTTATCAAGCCGCTGATTTGGTTCTAAAAAACGTTGCATTGTACCCACGAATAATACACTTGTCCATTTTTTAGTCTTATTTCAGTTATAGGACGAAGAACCGAATTTGTCAAATACCGTACAGATTTTTCCGTAGCGGCTTACGCGTTCGGCAATTCTACGGTATCCACAATCGTATACCCAACTTTCTCCACGCGGGAGAACTCGATCGTCTGCACCTCGCCACAAAACGGCTCAAAGTTTTCTTCCAAATGCCGCGCGATTTTCCCAAGGTCTGCCTGCATATCCTGCAAAAGTGTTGTGTGCGGATACCACACATCTGCCTGCATGTAGTCGGGCAAGTCTTTCGCCCATTTTTCGGCGATCTTCCTTTGCACCGCTTCCAGCACCCCCTCTTTGCGCGGCGAAGCCACCACAATGCAGGAGGAAGCCAAAACCTCTATCTTGTCATAACACACTGGGAACACCTTGCAGCTGGATAATATCTCCTTACAAGACGCGATAAACGCCGCCTCGTCTTCGCCGATATACGACACAAGCGTAATGTGCCCGTGCAGCGCTTTCACCGAGATGCCGAGTTTTTCTATTTTCCCTTGCAGCTTCAAAAATCGTGCTTTGGACTTCGGGTCGATCTTTGCAATCACGCACAGCATGAGAATCCCTCCCCAAACGATATATTTGAAATATATCATGCCGTTTCCTTTGTGTCAAGGAGAATAACCGTTCCGCTTTTTGACTATTCTGTATACAAAAAGACCTCTGTCGTTTGACAGAGGTCTTTTTTCATGGGGTGGAAGATGGGATTCGAACCCACGGTCTCCAGTGCCACAAACTGGCGCTTTAACCAGCTAAGCTACATCCACCATATGGCGCGCCAAAAGGGACTCGAACCCCTGACCTACTGCTTAGAAGGCAGTTGCTCTATCCAGCTGAGCTATTGGCGCATATCTCTTTATGCCGCCCAAGGCAATCGTCCCTTTTCTGCGGGTTGGAGCGGGTGATGGGAATCGAACCCACACGACCAGCTTGGAAGGCTGGGATTCTAGCCATTGAACTACACCCGCATATTCTGCGACACTGATGATTATAGCACAGAAGGTTCCGTTCGTCAACCTGTTTTCTTCTATTTTTTCGCATATTTTTCGCGCCGGGCACCCTTTTTATTCCCGACGGCGGGAAGTTTTCAAATTTTGCTTTCGTGTGTGAAACCGTCACACAAATTCCCTTCCGCTTTCAAAAGAAAAATCGCGCAGAAAATTGACAATTCGTTGACAATGCGCGCCCTTTTGTGCTACGATAATACTGTTCGCCGAGACAAACTCCCGAACGATTTCCGCGGCGGAATGCCGCAAAAGAAAGGACCGTTTCAAATGAAAAAAATAACCGCTGTTTTGCTCGCCATGCTGCTGTGCATGACGGTATTTGCAGCCTGCGGCCAGAGCGGTGCCGCCTCCTCCGAGAGCACATCTTCCGAAAGCAGCGCTGAAGCCACGGCAGAGCCCACCGCCGAGCCTACGGCTGAACCGACCGCCGAACCCACCGAAGCGCCGGAGGCATTCACCCCCGCCACCTATGAAGTCGCTTCCCTCAAGGGACCGACTACCATGGGCATGGTCAAGCTGATGCAGGACGCCGAAAACGGCGAGACCGCAAACACCTACAACGTCACGATGTACGGCACCGCAGACGAAATTACCGCCGGCATCGCGAATAAGACGATCGACATTGCAAACGTACCGTGCAACCTCGCTTCCGTACTGTACAATAAGACCGAAGGCGGCATCAAGCTCCTCGACATCAACACGCTCGGCGTGCTCTACGTCGTTGAGACCGGCGAAAGCATCCAATCCGTTGAAGACCTCAAAGGCAAGACAATCTATTCCACCGGCAAGGGCACCACACCGGAGTTTGCGCTCAACTACATTCTGCGCGAAAACGGCATCGATCCCGAGACCGACGTGACCATCGAGTATAAATCCGAAGCGACCGAGGTCGCCGCAGCGCTTGCCGAGACCGATGACGCCATCGCTGTGCTGCCGCAGCCGTTCGTCACCACCGCTATGATGCAGAACGACAAGCTCCGCATCGCGCTCAGCCTCACCGATGAGTGGGATAAACTCGATAACGGCAGTACGCTCGTCACCGGCGTCACGATCATCCGCACCGATGTGCTGGAGGAAAATCCCGCCGCCGTTGAAAAATTCCTCGAAGAATACGAAGCTTCCATCAACTATACCGAGACGAATGCGGAAGACGCTGCAAAGCTCATCGCACAGTATGAGATCGTACCGAAGGAGCCCATTGCTTTAAAGGCTCTGCCCGGCTGCAACATCCACTTCATCAAGGGTGAAGAGATGAAGGAGAAGGCCTCCGGCTATTTACAGGTGCTCTTTGACGCCGACCCGAAGTCTGTTGGAGGAACGCTGCCCGATGACGCTTTCTACTATACGGAATAACCCCGCAAAGCAGAAAAAAGTGAAAACAAAGAAACAGAAAGCCATAGCCGCCACATGCGCTGTGGCTTTTTGGCTATTGGTGTGGCATGTCGTCAGCCTCTGCATCGGCTCTGAACTCGTGCTCGTCTCGCCCGTAAAGGTCGTACAAACGCTGTTCACGGTCATTTTCGACCCCGATTTTTTGAAGACCGTGTGGTATTCCGCTGCGCGCATTTTAGGCGGATTTTTCACCGCGCTCACGCTCGGCACGGTGCTCGGGTGGGTCGCCTCGCGGTTTTGGGTCGTTGAGACTCTCCTGCGCCCCATCACGGCCGTCATTAAAGCCACGCCGGTCGCGTCGTTCATCATTTTGGTGCTGCTGTGGTTTTCCGGCAAAAATTTGTCCGTCATCATCTCCATGCTGATGGTCTTTCCCGTCATTTACATGAATGTCTTAGAGGGCATCCGCAGCGCAGACGAAAAATTGCTTGAAATGGCGCAGGTTTTCAGGCTCTCAGTCGGCAAAAAGCTGCTTTACATCTACCTGCCCGCCGTCGCGCCGTTTTTCGTCTCCGCCTGCTCCGTGTCGCTCGGACTATGTTGGAAAAGCGGCATCGCCGCCGAGGTCATCGGCACGCCGGACGGCTCCATCGGCGCAGTGTTTTATCAGGCCAAAATCTTTTTGCAGACAAGCGAGCTGCTTGCGTGGACGGTCGTCGTCGTCGCTGTCAGCGTCGCATTTGAAAAGCTTTTTATGTTTTTGCTGCGGTTGGTCTTAAAAAAGCTCAAAATGGAGGACGTGTTAAATGGCAAACGTGCATAATCTCATCGTAAAGCGCGGTGAAGCGGAAATCCTCAAAAATTTTTCCGCCGAGTTTCCGGAGCACCAAGTCACCGCCGTTTCCGGGCGCTCCGGCTGCGGCAAAACCACGCTGCTCTCCGTCTTATTAAATCTTCTGCCTGCGGATTCCGGCGAAATCCATGGCTTTCAAAAGCCGAGCGCCGTGTTTCAGGAAGACCGGCTGCCGTACCTTACCGCCGCCAAAAACATTTCCGTCGCCGCCGGGTGCACGGAAACGGCCGCAGAAAAAGCGCTTTTGCAGGTCGGGTTCGACCCCGAGGACCTCAAAAAGAACGCCGTGCAGCTCTCCGGCGGCATGGCAAGGCGCGTTTCCATCGCTCGCGCCATGCTGACAAGCGGTGACGCCGTCCTGCTCGACGAGCCGTTTAAAGGCCTCGACGATCTGACCCGCGAAAAAGTCATGCAGTTCGTAAAAGAAAACCTCAAAAACCGCACCACGATCCTCGTCACCCACGATCCCCGCGATGCCAAAGATTTAAAAGCCGTCAAAATCATCGAGATGGAAACGGAAAAATGATTTGCGCACTGTCGTAAATCACCGCGCCGCAACGTTAAAAGTTTTTGATCCAACTTTTTTCAAAAAGTTGGTCGCTTTCCGCAGAAAGCGAATTTTTTTGCCTGCACAAAAATCAGGAAAGGAGAGCAGACGGTCCAGTGGACTGTCTGCTCGTGGAAAACCCTATTAAGGGGTTTCCGATGGATTTGCATAGCAAATTCCTAAAATGCAACAAGCGAAGCCCTGCATTCTCACCTTTCAAAGAAAAAGAATGCAGGGCTTTTTATTGTATCTATTTCTATTTTAAATTGCCACACAATACATTAAAAAAGCTTCTTAGAAAGGAACAAATTCAGCTCATCGTCGTTCACGCACGGCGCATATTGGTCCCACACGCGGCCCTCATACCACACGCCGGAGCCGTCCGGCACGTACCCGCGCAGCACGTACATGCGCTGCGCCGCACCGTAGCCGCTATGCAGACCAACGCCCAGACACACCGTGTCCGAGATCTCCGCCGCCAGCGCTTCCACCACGTCCATCAGCGCCGAGCCGACGCCCCGGCCGCGCACACGCTCCAGCACCGCAAAATCGACGATATACGGCCATCCCGTGCCCGCAAATGGCCCGCCCGGTTCTTTATACAAGTTTACATACCCCACCGGCTTGCCATCGAGTTCCGCACACAGCGGGATGCACGCGCCCGCTGCAAAATCGCGCATACGCGTCTCAAATTTCTCCGTCGTCGTGCCCCAGCCCTGCGCTTGCTCCTCAAGAGCAAGCTGCGGCCCGTCTTCTTCACGCAAAAGGCGGATCAAAATCTCGCCGCCCTTGATTTTCACCGTTTTCGGCGCAAAAATCACTTTTCCCCCCATGTTATCTCCTCCATAACGGCTAAAGCACCGTTTTCCTTTTGATTTACATAACACTTGCGCGCTTACAATTTCTTTTCCATCACAAGGCTTCGCACCGTCATGCCGGCGCTTTCATAAAACCGCATCGCCGATTTATTAAACGACCACACCATCAGCTCCAAAGATTCCGCACCGCGGCGCTTCGCTTCCGCCTCGCTCGCATACAGCAGCGCCGTGCCGATGCCCATGCCCTGTGCCTGCGGCAACACGGCCAGCTCCTCCATAACCGCCCGCACACGCGGCAAAGTAACCGTATCCCCGGCATTTTCCCGCATCACCGTGCGGGCAAGCCCTAAAATTTTGCCGTCTCGCACCGCACACAGCATGATTTCGTGCGGGTCATCGCACATTTTGAAAAATTCGTCTTCGCCGAGCGGGACATTTGTCTTCCTGTAAATATCCGGGCGATTTACTTGGTGCAGCGCATGCACAAACGCAAAAATTTCCGCCGCCTGCGCGTAATCATCACGTCCAAGTGTGCGGATCTCAAAGTTTTCAACGTTCTTCGGCATAGCTTCTCCTCTCCTGCGGCGGCGCATCGAGCGTGACCGAAATATTATCCTTGGATATCCCCGTCTTCAGCGCAATATTTTTCGTGATTTCCTGCGCAGTCTGCCGCCGCATACGCCCGTTCCCCGCCGGAAACAGTGAGATCGTGATTTTCACACCGCTCATCCGTTGTTCTGCCTCATCACACTCCACAGGTGCAATTTTTTCGTTCCTCATACGATTTTCGGAGAAAGCCAAGCAATTTTCTTCTATTAAAGAATATTCCTCTTCAAAATATGCGGGTAAAACCGAAATTTTCAGGTTTTTTTCAATGCACGTCACCGTCACGTCCCGCACAGCCTGCATATCCTTGTCTTTCCACGCGCCCAAAAATTCGATCCGCACCATAATCAGCATTCCTCCGCATCATTCAAACATGGCACAAACACTCTGTAACTGTGCCACCAATTGTCAACGTACTTTCCTCGCAGCCCAAATTTCTTTATTATTATACTTTGAACAAAACCGCATTTTAAAAGTGCCATCGCTTTCAATATAACAAAAAACAGGATACACACTTGTGTATCCTGTAGGTTTCATATACCCTGAAAACTGAATAAAGGGAGAAGCAAGAAATCAATGGGAGAAGAAA
>OGQT01001024.1_pt1 | contig 23410 bp, 13 predicted proteins | sample 1553261 | NCBI WGS metagenome assembly OGQT01 (sample SAMEA2579992, study PRJEB22360) | human gut metagenome | biome: human gut; feature: human-associated habitat; material: faeces | place: Denmark | collected 2008/2010
CTGGGTCATGGGGTCTCCTGCCTCCCCGCGTGGCGCCTGCCATTGCGCGGGATCTGCGCCGCGGTGTGTTCCGCCGGGTGGTCAGCTTTTCTGCCTCTGAAACGGACAAGTTTTCCACCGCATCCCTCATCACCCGCACCACCAACGATGTACAGCAGATCCAGATGACCTGCGTAATTTTGCTGCGCATGGTGGCGTATGCCCCCATCCTTGGCATTGGCGGCATCATCCATGTGGCGCAGGCGGGTTCCAGCCTGACCTGGATCATTGTGCTGGCCGTCGCTTTGCTGCTGGCGCTGATTACGGTATTGATGCAGTTTGCCATGCCCAAGTTCAGGATCATGCAAAAGCTGGTGGACCGGCTGAACCTGGTATCCCGCGAGATTTTGACCGGCATTATGCCCATCCGCGCATTCAGCCGCGAACAGCACGAGGAAGCACGCTTTGACGCCGCCAACACCGACCTGATGCGCACCCAGCTGTTCACCAACCGGGTAATGGCCGCCATGATGCCCTTTATGACCCTGATTATGAACGGCACTTCCCTGCTGATCGTCTGGTTCGGCGGCAAACAGATTGATGCCGGCACCATGCAGGTGGGCAGCATGATCGCCTTTATCACCTACACGATGCAGATCGTGATGTCCTTCCTGATGCTGACGATGGTTGCCGTGATGCTGCCCCGTGCCGGCGTTGCCGCGGACCGCATTGACGAAGTGCTGACCACCGAGCCGGCCATCCATGACCCGGTGCCGGAAGCCATCCCCGCTGACCTCAATCAGCACCACTGGAACGGCGAAGTCGCATTCCATCATGTCAACTTTACCTACCCCGGCTCCAGCGAGGACGCCCTGCACGATATTGATTTTGTCGCCAACCCCGGCCAGCCCCCGGCCATTATCGGCTCCACCGGCTGCGGCAAAACCAGTTTGCTGCATTTGATCACCCGTTTTTATGATGTGACCGGCGGCAGCGTGACGGTAGACGGCGTGGATGTGCGCCAGATGCCACAGAGCACCCTGCGCGGCCTTTTGGGGTATGTGCCGCAAAAGGGCGTACTGTTCAGCGGCACGATTGATTCCAACCTGAAATTCGGCGGCGAGAATATCACCGATGCCGATGTGCGCACCGCCGCCCGCATTGCCCAAGCGGAAGAGTTCATCTCCGCCAAGCCGGAGGGGTACGAAAGCCCCATTGCCCAGGGCGGCACCAACGTTTCCGGCGGGCAGAAGCAGCGGCTTTCCATCGCCCGCGCCATTGCCAAACACCCGAAGATCTACCTGTTTGATGACAGCTTCTCCGCGCTGGACTACAAGACTGATGTTGCCCTGCGCCGCGCGCTGAAAGCCGAAACCGGCGACGCCACCGTGATTATTGTGGCACAGCGCATTTCCACTGTGCTGCACGCCAACCAGATTCTGGTTCTGGAAGATGGCCGCATTGTGGGCAAGGGCACCCACGCCCAGCTGATGGAAAGCTGCCCGGCTTACCAGGAAATTGCCCGCAGCCAGCTGAGCAACAAAGAGCTGGACCTGAAAGGAGGGGAAGCCTGATGCCGCATCCCGGACGAATGACGACCCAAAAGGCAAAAGACTTTAAGGGCACCATGCGCAGCCTGCTGGCAGAGCTGGGGCACTACAAGTTCCGCCTGATTGCCGTGATTGTTTTTGCCGTTCTTTCCACGATTTTTAATATTGCAGGCCCCAAGGTGCTGGCCAAAGCCACCACTGCCCTGGCCACCGGCTGGGTGGCCAAGCTGCGGGGCACCGGCAGCATTGACTTTGGCTATATCGGCAAAATCCTGCTGATCCTGCTGGTCATGTATCTGGTTTCCGCTGCGTTCAGTTTCTGCCAGAGCTGGATCATGAGCGGGCTTTCGCAGAAGATGTGTTATGACTTCCGCCGCCAGATCAGCGAAAAGATCAACCGCCTGCCCCTTGCCTATTTTGAAAAGCGCACCGTGGGCGAGGTACTTTCCCGCATTACCAACGATGTGGACACCCTGGGCCAGAGCCTGAACCAGAGCATTACCCAGCTGATCACCAGCATTACCACCATGATCGGCGTGCTCATCATGATGCTGACCATCAGCCCCACGATGACGCTGATTGCCATTTTGATCCTGCCGGTCTCGATGGCGCTGGTGCTGTTGGTGGTCAGGTTCAGCCAGAAATATTTCCGCGCCCAGCAAAAAGTTCTGGGCTCCGTGAACGGCCAGGTGGAGGAAGTATATTCCGGCCACAATGTGGTCAAAGCATTCAATCGCGAAGATGCCGTTCTGAATGATTTTGACGAAGCCAACAACCGCCTGTTTGAATCCGCCTGGAAAAGCCAGTTCCTTTCCGGCCTGATGCAGCCCATCATGACCTTTGTGGGCAACCTGGGCTATGTAGCAGTGGCCGTTTCCGGCAGCATTTTTGCCGCGCGCGGCATCATCACCATTGGTGACATCCAGGCGTTCATCCAGTATGTGCGCAACTTCACCCAGCCCATCCAGCAGCTGGCCCAGGTCAGCAACATGCTGCAAAGTATGGCGGCGGCTTCGGAGCGCGTGTTTGAATTTTTGGGTGAGCCGGAAGAAGAACAGAACGCTGACCCCTCCCGCCGGGCAGACCCCGCCTGCATTGACGGCCAGGTCACCTTTGACCATGTCAAGTTTGGCTACACGCCGGAAAAGACTGTTATCCGGGATTTCAGCTGCGATGTAAAACCCGGTCAGAAAGTTGCCATTGTCGGCCCCACCGGCGCAGGCAAAACCACCATGGTCAAGCTGCTGATGCGCTTTTACGATGTCAACTCCGGCGCCATTACGCTGGACGGCCACAACGTAAAGGACTTTGACCGCAGCGCCCTGCGCGAAGGCTTTGGCATGGTATTGCAGGATACCTGGCTGTTCCAGGGCACCATTATGGAAAACATCCGCTATGGCCGCCTGGATGCCACCGATGAGGAAGTCATCGCCGCCGCCAAGGCCGCCTGTGCCGACCACTTTATCCGCACGCTGCCCGGCGGCTACCAGATGGAGTTGAACGAGGATGCTTCCAACGTGAGCCAGGGCCAGAAACAGCTGCTGACGATTGCCCGCGCCATTCTGGCAGACAACAAAATTTTGATTTTGGACGAAGCCACCAGCAGTGTGGACACCCGCACCGAACAGCGCATCCAGACCGCCATGGACAACCTGATGCGCGGCCGCACCAGCTTTGTGATTGCCCACCGGCTTTCCACCATCAAGGATGCCGACCTGATTTTAGTCATGCGGGATGGTGACATTGTGGAGCAGGGCACCCACGACGATCTGTTGGCCGCTGGCGGGTTCTATGCCGATTTGTACAACAGCCAGTTTGAAGATGTAAGCGCGTAATTTTTTCTCTGATAAAACAGCAAAAGCCCAAAGCTGCCGGTTAAGTGAACCGTGCCGCTTTGGGCTTTTGGGTTATAAAATAGAATTTTTCAATACATGTACCAATCAGGCAAAGAACGAAATGACTAGCGCAACCACGACCAGCGGCAGGCTGGCGGAAGAAACTGCATGCTGCCATTCGTGCCCTTAGCATTGTCAAAGCTGTGGATGATGTCTTCGCGGGTAACATGGATGCCGAGGTGTGCGGTCTTTTCTTTCAAAATCTCATCGCAGTGCTCATATTGTGCAGCCGTTTTCGATTTATCCTTTCCAGTATAACACACTCTGCATTGCTTCTTCCACTTTTCTGCCAGGTTTCATTCCCAGCAGTCTACACATAAAAACACCAAAGGGCCAGCGTGCAGCGCTGGCCCTTTGGTGCGGTATAGGAAAACATAAAAAAGAGAATGGCAATGTTATTGGGTGTACCTGAAAATTCAAAATCCAAGCAGTTGGCTTCAGGTTCACCTTGGAGCGACCTCACACGCCGCCGGGCAAGATCACACGATCTTGCGGGATTTGTGAACGCCGGTCTTTAAGAATTCGACCCATTCGGCCACGTTCACGGCGTGGTCACCAAGGCGTTCCAGATATTTGGTCACCATAAACAGATCCAGCGCGGTCTCTGCTTCGGTGGGATGGGCGGCAATGTACTGGGCAATTTCGCTGCCGATGCGCCTGAACGCGGTGTCGATGACATCATCATGGGCGATCACTTCCGCGCCGGCGGCAAGGTCCACCTGCACATAGGCGGCAATGGAGCGTTTGACCATCTTCAGCACATCATCGCCCATTTTCAGGATATCTTCCAGCACGCCCACAGCATCGGTGGATTTGGCGTGCAGGTGCAGTACCAGCTCCGCAATATCGCTGGCCTGGTCGCCGATGCGCTCCACATCCGTTACCATTTTCAGGGCTGTACTGACCTTGCGCAGATCCGAAGCCACCGGCTGCTGGCGCAGCAGCAGCTGCAGGCAGCGGTGTTTGATCTCGTGTTCGCCTGCGTCGATCTGGCTGTCCCGCGCAACCACGCTGCGGGCCAGTTCAATATCATCATTGCGCAGGGCAGTCAGTGCGCTTTCAATGGCGGCACCGGCTTCGTGGCCCATGCGGGCCAGCAAGGTATCCAGCTGCAAAAGCTCTTCATCATAAGATTTACGCACACTAGGCATGGTATTGCTCCTCCGATCAACCAAAACGGCCGGAAATATAATCTTCCGTGCGCTTGTCCTCAGGGGTGGAGAACAGGCGTTCCGTATCGCCCATTTCCACCAGCTCACCCAGCAGGAAGAACGCCGTCTTATCTGAAATACGGGCGGCCTGCTGCATGTTATGGGTCACGATTACGATGGTGTAGCGGTCCTTTAATTCCAGAGCCAGCTCTTCCACCTTGGAGGTAGAGATGGGGTCCAGGGCGGAGGTCGGTTCGTCCATCAGCAGAACTTCCGGCTCCACCGCCAGGGCGCGGGCAATGCACAAACGCTGCTGCTGGCCGCCGGACATGCCCAGCGCGCTTTTGTTCAGGCGGTCCTTCACTTCGTCCCAGATGGCAGCGCCGCGCAGGCTTTTTTCTACAATTTCATCCAGCTGCGCCTTACTGCGCACACCGTGGGTGCGGGGACCGTAGGCGATGTTATCGTAAATGCTCATCGGGAAGGGGTTGGGCTTCTGGAACACCATGCCAACCCGCTTGCGCAGCACATTGACATCCATCTTATCCTTATAGATATCCACACCGTCCAGCAGGATATCGCCGGAAATGCGGCAGCCTTCCACCAGGTCGTTCATGCGGTTCAGGCTCTTCAGGAAAGTAGACTTGCCGCAGCCGGAAGGACCGATGAACGCCGTGACCTCTTTTTCGGGGATGGCAATATTGATATTTTTCAGTGCATGGAAGCTGCCGTAATACAGGTCCATGTTTTTAACTTCGAATTTATTCATCATGCAGTTCCTTTCGGCATTACTTTTTGGCAAGGCGGCCGGCAATAAAGCTGGACAGGCTGTTGATGAGCAGCACCAGGATCAACAGCACCACGGCAGTGCCGTAGGTTTCATTGATATGCAGGCCCTCGTTGGAAAGCAGATACATATGGGTGGCAAGGGTACGTGTGGAGTTGAACACGCTGGCGGGCACGGCGGCAACGGTGCTGGCCGTGTAGATCAGGGCCGCGGTTTCGCCTACAATGCGGCCCGTTGCCAAAATCACGCCGGATAGGATGCCCGGCATGGCGCTGGGCAGCACAATGGTGAATACGGTACGCAGCTTGCCGGCCCCCAGGCCAAAGCTGCCCTCGCGGTAAGAATCCGGCACTGCAAGTAGCGCTTCCTCGGTGGTGCGCATGATGACCGGCAGCACCATGATGGCCAGCGTGAAGGCACCGGCGATCAGGCTGTAGCCCCATTTGAGCTGCATGACAAAGAACAGCATACCGAATAGACCGTATACGATGGAGGGGATGCCCTGCAGCGTTTCGGTGGTGATGCGCACCACCTTGACCAGCTTGCTGCCGCGTTTGGCGTATTCCACCAGCCAGACCGCAGCAAAAATGCCCAGCGGTGTGGCAATGGCCAGCGAGAACGCCGTCATCAGAATGGTATTGATAAGCGCGGGCATCAGGGATACGTTGTCGGAATTATAGGTCCACTCAAACAGGGACGGCTTGAGGTTGGGAATACCGTTGACCAGGATATAGCCGATCAGGAACACAAGGATCGCCACGGTAATCAGGGCCGCCAGCCGCACCAGCCAGCGCATGACAAGGGCATACGCGCGGGCCGCCATGCGGTTTTCGTGGCGGGCGGGGGGAACGATTTTCGCATTTGCGTGGGTCATATCATCGGTTTTACCGGCGGTTGCAGCAAAATCAGCCATTCTTTTCGCCCCCCTTTACCAAACTAAAGCAGAGATTGATCAGCAGAATGAAAACGAACAACACAACGCCGGTTGCGATCAGCGCTTCGCGGTGCAGGTCTGCAGCGTAACCCATCTCGATGACGATGTTGGAGGTCATCGTGCGCAGCCCCTGGAACAAGCCCTTGGGCATCCAGGTCTGGTTGCCGGCAACCATCACAACGGCCATCGTTTCGCCGATGGCGCGGCCAACACCCAGGATCACAGCGGACATTACGCCGCTTTTGGCGGCGGGCAGCACCGCGCAAAACACGCTGCGCTCATGGGTAGCCCCCAGAGCCAGGCTGCCCTCGTAATAGCTTTGGGGCACAGCGTCCAGGCTGGTTTTGCTGACCGTGATGATGGTGGGCAAAATCATGATGCCCAGCAGCAGGCTGGCAGTAAACAGGCTCATGCCCTTGCCGCTTTTCACGTGCAGCACAGTTTTGAAAAAGTCCGATTTGACCATAGCCTGCACCGCCGGGACCATAACGATCATGCCGAAGAAGCCGTACACGACCGAGGGGATACCAGCCAGCAGCTGTACCGCCGGCAACAGCACCTTGTTGATACGGGGCGATGCAAAACGGGACATATAGATGGCCGTCAGCAGCCCAATGGGCACCCCCACAATGATCGCGCCTGCGGTGACATAGATGCTCCCCAGGATCATGGGCAGGATGCCGTACAGGTTGTTGCCGGGTTTCCAGGTGGTGCCAAGCAGGAACTTGAGGGGGCCGATCTCAAAAATGGTGGGCAGGCCGTTTGCAAATAAGAAGATGCAGATCAGCGCCACGGCCAGAATGGAGATGCACGCGCAGGCGGTAAATACACCCTGCATGACGATCTCTTTCAGGTGCGAAGTTGTTGTTTTCATTTTCCCATACTCTCCTGTCTTTGCTCAGGAACTATATACCGATGGCTTTCAAAAAACGGCCGTTGCCGCCTTTTGCCGCCGCAACAGCCGTCTTTTTTAGAAAGGGGGATTACTGAACGTCTGCCCAGGTGGTCAGCTCGCCGGTGTAGATGCCTTTGATCTGGTCAACGGTCAGGTTATCAATGGGGTTGTCGTTGCTGACGATAACAGCAATGCCATCCTTTGCCAAGATAGTCGCCTTTGCGCCGCCCTCAACCTCAGAATCTTTCAGCTCACGGCTGGCCATACCGATGGTGTAGGTGCCATCCAGTGCGCCGGAAACGCCGGTGGTGGAGTCGGTGGTCTGGAGTTCCAGGGTTGCGTTGGGGTTCACGGTCTTATACGCTTCGATCAGTTTTTCCATCAGCGGGGAAACAGAGGAGGAACCGCCAACCACGATCTTGCCTGCGGGCTGGGTGCTGGTGTAATCAGCGCCAACATCGCCGATGTAACCTTCCTCGGTGGCCAGGGCCTGACCGTCGGTGCTCATGCAGTAAGCAATGAAGTCCACGGCAACGGGGTCGGCAGCTTCGCCGTTCGTAACGATGTTGAACGGACGAGCCAGGGTGTAAGTACCATCCTTCACGGTGTCAGCGCTGGGGGCAACACCTTCCACGGTGACAGCCTTGACATCATTGTTCAGAGAACCCAGGCTGATGTAGCCGATTGCGGTCTCATCGTTGGAAACAGCGGTCAGAACGCCGTTGGTGGAGCTCTGGATGGCAGCCGCCTCGGTGGTGTTGTCAACCTTTTCGCCTGCATCGTTCTTGGCTTCCACACCGGTCAGCTCGATGAAAGCGCCGCGGGTGCCGGAGCCATCCTCACGGGAAATCACGGTGATGTCCTGATCGACATCGAAATCGCCGGCAGCCGGTGCAGCAGTCTGCCTTTGTGGTGTCGTTTGTTTTTTAACGATAATCTCTTCGGGCGCATATTTGTTTACCAGTACGATCAGGCCCTTCCCAAGATAGATAACGATCATCAGGATAGCAAAAACAGTGGTCATTCCTACGATCATTAACAAAAGTCCAGTTTCTATGTTTTCCATACTCATTTATTGACGGGAAAGCGTGCGGTTGGTGTGGCTGGCACAATCCTTCCCAAGTTAAAAATTCAGCTACAAAATTAGAAAAATGTCTGAAACTCACTTATAGATTCTTCATAAAAAATATGAAAAGGGTTCGGACTTTTCGTATCTTTGCCTCCCTGAAAACAATTTGTAATTAAATCATGGGAAACTTCTTTACATCACTATTCTCTTCCTCTAAGGCAGCAACGCCCGAAGAAGAAAAAAGCAAGAACGATCAGAAAAATTTCGATATTCTGAAATATGATGGTGTCCGCGCCCAGAAGATAGGGCAGGTGGCGTATGCCATCAAATGTTTTACCGGAGCGTTGAAGTTACAAGAGGATTTCGAGACGATGACGTATCTGGTCGCTGCCTATACGACGGCGAATAAGGCAGAGGACGCGCTCGAAGTGCTGAACCGTATGGTGGAGCTTGAGCCGGACCATATCAATACGCTGCTGACAAGGGTGAACGTGCTTTTCATGTTGGACAAGGATGCGGATGTGATCGCCGATTGCCGGCATATTCTTGAATTGGAAGAGACGAACCATCTAGCTTGGTTCCTGATGGGGAAGGCGAAGCGGACGACTTCCGATCCGCTGGGGGCTATTGCCGACCTGACGAGAGCGATTGCTTTGAAAGAAGATTTTACGGATGCCTATCTGATGCGTGCCCGGATATTGTTGTCGATGCAGCAGGCGACCGAAGCGCTTCCCGATGTGGAAAAAGCCATTACGCTGGCTCCGGAAGAAGAAACATCCTACCTGCTGCGCGGTCGTATCCATGAAGCGATGGGAAATATTGACGCTGCTGCGGCCGATTATCAGAATGTGTTGGAACTGAATCCGTTCAACGACGAAGCGATGCTGCTCGTCGGCCAGCTCCTGATCACACAGGAACGTTTGGATGAAGCGATCACTTTCTTCGACGAAGCGATCGACCTGAAGCCGGATTTCGGCAAAGCATACGCCGAACGGGGGCGTGCCAAGAACTTGAAAGGGGATAAGGAAGGTGCTTTTGAAGACCTGAAAAAATCCATCGAACTGAACCCCGAAGGCGATGAGGCCCAAAAATTGAAAGGGCAGCATACGAACTTCAACGATATGTATAAGGGAGGGATCTTCTGAAAAGATGTATAAGGGGGAAATCTTCTAAAAAGATGCCTGATAAATTGTATGTTCCGACAAAATGGAGTAGATTTGTATCTATCATAAAAAGAATTGGATATGACCATATTTGACGAGTATAAGACATACAAAGGCGAAGTTGAAATCTCTCCTTCATTGCTTTGGGAGTATGACCTGTCCCATTTTGACTGGTGGAAAACAAGGAAGGTGGTGGTTCAGCGCATCATCGAAAGGGGATGGCTGACAGATTTTTATGCCGCGTTCAAATTGTATGGCGGCATAGAAGGATTCAGGGAAATAATAAAGGAAGTTCCCAGCCTGTCTCCAAGGGACATGAATTTTGTCTGCGTTGCCTTTGACCTTAAAAAAGAAGAACTGAGATGCTATACACGGAAACTGTTGCGGGACCAGCTCTTGAGCTCCTGAAGAAATTGGAAGCGGAAGCTGCCATGTCGGATTTTAATCTGGCTGGTGGGACATCTTTGGCCCTGTATTTAGGGCACAGGATCAGTGTTGATCTGGATCTTTTCACTCCGAAACCGTTTGACGCGAAGAGTATGGAGGAGTTCCTTGCAGCCAAGTATGGATTTCGTACTGACCTTTCTACCCGCTTCCCTTTCAACTCCATGCTGAAAATGTATGAGTGTAAGTTTCCCAGTTCAAATGTCATCAGACCTTTCAAGGCCATAACTTACTTTGATGACATAGACTTTGAAGAGGATATTGTCATGCTGAATGGCAAATATGAGTGGAAACTTATCGAGAAAAGATTGATTGATATGACGAGGAAACAAGATAAAGTTTTTGAGTCGTTTCCGTTGTCCCAAAAGAAGCAAACCAAAATATGCCATGATTAACTTGTAACCTTCCGAAATATTACTTATTTACCCTAAAAAACAGGATATCAAAGTTATAACTACCGGATTTCGGCAAAGCATACGCCGAACGGGGGCGTGCCAAGAACTTGAAAGGGGATAAGGAAGGTGCTTTTGAAGACCTGAAAAAATCCATCGAACTGAACCCCGAAGGCGATGAGGCCCAAAAATTGGAAGGGCAGCATACGAACTTCAACGATATGTATAAGGGAGGGATCTTCTGAAAAGGAGGATGCTGATTTTACAATAACCCCTGTTTTTTCTATTTCACCCCGAAAACCGGACGTTTTCGGGGTGTCTTTTTGCAGGCAGTACGTCACAAAAATGTACCGTACTGCCTGTACGTCTGTGCGGTTTGTTTCCGGTATATGTGTTTTTGTCGATCCGGATCTTGTTTTCTCTGACAATCTGGTAAACCTTAACTTCCGGTGAGTCGGATATCTGGAGCCGGCTTGGAGAGGGTGCAGGAATATGGAGCGTATAAGGAGCTTCATTTTCGGATTTCCGGCAGCTCTTTCCCGTGACGACCGTCTTCATTGTGCTGACGACCGTCTTCGTTGCCGTGACGACCGTCTTCACGCTGGGTGAACTGCGCACTCCGGGGTGATGAAGACGGTCGTTATGGGAATTTTCTGCGCACCTCGTGGAAAACACCTCCGGAAATGTTTTTTGAAGGATGCCGGAGAAACCTTTTGGAAAGGTGGTTTTGATAGCTTTTTTCTTGTTTATAGGGGCGTTTTTTACAATATCCCCCAGGCTTCCCCCCGTATTTTTGCCGATTCGGTATCAGGTCGGTCTCTCCTAAAAATAAACCTTATTGTCATTCCATGCTTATTGTACGGTTTTTCAAAATACCCGTTGGTCTGAATCGAAACTCTACCGCATCTATTTTGATTTTCTACCCCATATTTTTCAAATTACCCGCAGAGGTAATATTTTTTAAGAAACATGTATTTGTATAAGATATTGAATAATAGGAAAATACAAAAATATGTCTTTTGAAGGAGGTTATTGTACGTTTTAACGTAATTTTAAAGTTTGAAGTTCTGTGTTACTTAGACTTCTTCAGGATTGCTTATTATAAGCTGATAGCCGATTCCCCGACAAGATTTGATTTGGATTGGTGAGCAAGCTTTCCCGCAGGTGCACAATAGCAGCAGAAACTGTATCGCGTTCCGTTTTTCCGATCTTTTCCTTTTTTAGGGCATTTCCGAGGACTTGTGAATAGATAATTTGAGGTGCTATTACTGATTGTTGAGATTCAATCAGATGTGTAAACAGTTTCAAGCCTTGCCCGCTTAAAATCACATGTTGTTTTTTGTATTTCAATATGCCGCTTTTCCTGTCGAACCGTAATCCAAAAGGTAAGGTCCCCTCTTTGCCAAGCTATATGCAGAGCCAGAGTTCTATCAGGAGGATAAATTCCGGGCTGCCGCCGGTGCCGTACTGACCAAAGAACCGAAGGTCGAAAGCACCGCTGTCAGAGAAATGAGAACGGAAATAAAAAAGATATTAGAAAAAAAGTAATTACGAAAGGCTCGTAACTAAAATATGTTTGTATATTTGCGAAACAACTTTGATAAAAACAATAAAATATGAAATACTACAAATTGTTTGCCATACTGATTCTGACTGGGATGATGTCTTGCTCCGGTGAAAAGAAAGAGAAAGATTCCGAAGAAAGCGTAGAAACCGTTCTGCCGGACGAGACAAACGAGGTGACGGTGATGAAGTTGAATACTACTGATTTCAACCACGAACTGATCAGTAACGGCAAACTGTCAGCCCGAAACTTTGTCGACCTAAAATTCGAATCGGCAGAACCGATCGCCAAGATATATGTGAAGAACGGCGATCGCGTGACGAAAGGGCAAAAGCTCGCAGAACTCTCTACCTTCCGCCTTGCCAACAAGACAGCGCAAGCCAAAGATGCACTCGAACGCGCCAAACTGGAACTGCAAGACGTACTGATCGGACAGGGCTACAAACTGGAAGATTCTACAAAAGTACCGCCCGCAACCATGCAGTTAGTCAAGGTAAAAAGCGGGTATGACCAGGCACTGATCTCTTGGCAGCTTGCCGAATACGAACAACGAAACGCAGTCCTGACCGCCCCTTTCGACGGTGTCGTCGCTAACCTGTTCGCCAAACAGTTCAACACGGCTTCTACCTCCGATGTTTTCTGTTCCATTATCGATACCCGCACATTGGAAGCCGCTTTCACAGTTTTGGAAAGCGAACTGCCGCTTATCAAAACAGGCGATCGTGTAGAGGTAGCTCCTTTTGCCTTGTCCGATGTCACGGCTGACGGCCGTATATCCGAAATAAACCCGCTGGTAGACAAAGACGGAATGGTACAGGTGAAAGCTGCCGTAAACGATAAAGGTAAGTTGTTCGAAGGGATGAATGTACGAGTAAGTATCCATCGTTCGCTGGGTAAACAGTTGGTCGTTCCCAAAAGCGCTGTCGTACTCCGTTCCGGCAAACAGGTTGTATTCACATTAACGGAAGACAAAGCATACTGGAACTATGTACATACAGGGTTGGAAAACGCAGACAGCTACACGATCGTCGACGGCCTGAAAGAAGGGGATACCGTGATCACAAGCGGCAACATCAATCTGGCTCACGAGGCACCGGTCAAGGTAATTGAAAATTGACAATGGACAATTCATAAATCATAATTTATAAATCATAAATCATAGTTCTAATACATGATAAAGTTTCTACTACAACGCCCTATCGCGGTATTGATGGCTTTTACGGCTTGCTTTATCGTGGGACTGGTTACCTACTTCACCATTCCGGTGTCGTTGTTGCCGGATATTGCTATTCCGGAGATCACCGTACAGGTGTCCGGCCAGAATACTTCGGCACGCGAACTGGAAAACACAGTAGTAAAAACCATCCGCCAACAATTGATGCAAGTTGCCAGCCTGCGTGATATCCATAGCGAGACACGTGACGGAGCTGCCATCATACGCCTCAACTTCGATTTCGGGACGAATACGGACCTGGCTTTCATCGAGGTCAACGAGAAGATAGACGCAGCCATGAACTATCTGCCGCGTGAAGTAGAACGTCCGCGGGTAATCAAAGCCAGTGCAACCGACATTCCGGTGTTCTGCCTGAACTTGACTTTAAAAGGTGAAAGTGGAAAGGTGAAAGGTGAAAGTGAAACGGCTACACAAAACAACTCTCAACTTTCAACTTTCAACTCTCAACTAAAAAACGACGCTTTCCTCGACCTTTGCCAATTTGCCGAAACAGTGATCAAACGTCGGATCGAACAACTGCCCGAAGTGGCGATGGTAGATGTGACGGGGGTACTGAAACGGCAGTTGCAGATCGTTCCGGACATGAAACTGCTGAAAATGTCGGAAATCACGCTCGACGACTTGGAGGCGGCACTGACATCCAATAATATCGAACCGGGTAGCATGACCGTACGCGACGGCTATTACGAGTACAATATCAAGTTCTCGACACTGCTGCGCACACCGGAAGATGTCGAGAATATTTATATCAGGAAAAATAACCATATCTTCCAACTGAAAGATTTGGCACGCATCTCCGTCGTGCCGGAGAAAGAGACCGGAGCCTCCCTTTCCAACGGGAAACGGGCAGTAACACTGGCCGTAATCAAGCAGGCGGATGAAAATATGGATAACATGAAAGAGGCATTGGCAGAAGTGACGGATTATTTCGCTTCCGTTTACCCGGACATCGATTTCAGCATCAGCCGTAACCAGACGGAATTGCTGGATTATACCATCTCGAACTTGAAACAGAACTTGTCGCTGGGATTCCTTTTTATTTGTATCGTAGCCATCCTTTTCTTAGGGGATATCAAGAGCCCGGCAGTAATCGGGTTAAGTATGGTGGTAAGCTTGGTTATCAGCTTCCTGTTTTTCTATCTCTGCAAGATGTCACTGAATATCATTTCTATCTCCGGGCTGATCTTAGCTTTGGGTATGATGATCGACAGTTCGATCATCGTAACAGAAAACATCACTCAATACAGGGCACGCGGGGATTCGCTGGAAGAGGCTTGCAATAAAGGAACGACCGAGGTAATCACCCCGATGCTGAGTTCCACTTTTACAACGATTGCCGTTTTCGTCCCACTTGTGTTCATGAGCGGAATAGCAGGAGCAATCTTCTTCGACCAGGCCTTTGCCGTCACCGTCGGACTGATGGTTTCCTATTTCACGGGAATCATGTTGCTGCCGGTACTTTACAAACTGGTATACAGCATTCCGGATATCAAACACAAGGGTTTCAACATGCGGATCAACAATCTGGTGAAAGAGCATACATTGGACCGTTTCTATGATGCCGGAGTCGATTTCATATTCCGTCACAAAAAAGCGACCTTAATTTTTACAGCAGTTACAATTCCACTATGTGCTATCCTGTTTTACGAAATACCGAAAAGCCGTATGCCGGAGATTGATCAGAACGAACTGATCGCCCATGTGGAATGGAACGAAAACATCCACATAGATGAAAATCAGTTTCGTGTCAGCCAGTTATTCGCATCTATCGACAATCAGGTGAAAGAACACACGGCCTATGTAGGCCAACAGCAGTTCTTGTTGAACCGGGACCGTGAAATGTCGGTTTCTGAAAGTGAACTGTATTTCAAGACGGAGAAACCGGACGGAATCACTCCTTTGCAGAAGTCAGTCGAAGAATGGATCAGAGCCCATTATCCGATGGCTGTAATCTCCTTCTCACCTCCCGAAACGGTATTCGAAAAACTGTTTGTGACGGGTGAGGCCGACATTGTCGCCGAATTGTACACCCGCAATAAATCCGAAGCGCCGGAAGCCTCCGTCCTGCATAAGATAGAACAGCAAATCGAGACGAAAACAGGGTATACACCTGTCGGCATCACCTTCGACAACCAGTTGAACATCACGATAGACAGGCAGAAACTTCTGCTTTATAACGTCGACTACAACGAAGTATACCGGTTGCTGAAAACAGCATTCAAGGAGAATGAAGTAGCAACGCTCCGCTCCTACCAGCAATATCTGCCAATCGCATTGGCCGGGGAAGAACAAACGGTTAACGAGGTCTTACAGAAAACATTGGTAAACACTGTTCCCGACGCGGAAGGCAATGTACGATATATCCCGCTGCAATCCCTGGTGCGTGTCACTCCGGGAGAGGATCTGAAAACGATCACGGCAGGGAAAAACGGAGAATACATTCCGTTCAGTTTCTATGATATAGACAATGCCGGACAGTTGATGGAAGACGTGAAAAAAGAGGTTGATACCGACTGGGATATTGATTTTTCAGGCAGTTTCTTCTCCAACCGGCAGATGCTGAACGAACTGGTCGTGATTTTGTTCATTTCGATCCTGCTGATGTATTTCATCCTGGCAGCCCAATTCGAAAGTTTCCTGCAACCGCTCATTGTGCTGCTCGAAATCCCGATCGACGTGGCCGCCTCCTTACTGGTACTGTGGATATGCGGCCATACGATGAACCTGATGAGCGCCATCGGTATCGTCGTGACCTGCGGTATCATCATCAACGACTCCATCCTGAAACTGGATGCCATCAACGAACTCCGCAAAGAAGGAGTCCCACTTATGGAAGCCATACATGAAGCCGGACGGCGGCGCCTGCGTCCTATCATCATGACATCATTAACGACAATATTCGGAATGGTTCCGCTGCTTTTCACATTCGATATGGGTAGTGAACTTCAAAAGCCGCTCTCCATCGCCATGATCTCGGCCATGCTGATCGGTACGGCAGTCAGCCTTTTTGTCATACCGCTGATATACTGGTTCATTTATCGCAAACATGACATTAAAAAATTGAAAGTTGAAAATTAGAAATTATGGACAGAAAATTCGTTTATAGATACATCATCACTTTGCTGATGCTCTTATGCGTACTTCCGGGAAAAGCACAGCTCACGCTGACACTGGAACGGACTATCACACTGGCAGCAGACAGTTCGCTGGACGCTTTCCGGTACAAGAACATGTACCTGGCCGGATACTGGGAGTACCGGACCTACAAGGCAGGCCGTCTGCCGAGCCTTACCCTGAATCTGACACCGGCACAATACCGCCGTTACTTCACTCAACGATACGACTCGGAAGCAGATATCGACGAATATCGAAAACAACAATCGTTTTATGCGGGCGGGCAATTGGAGATCGAACAAAATTTCGACCTCTTAGGCGGTACGTTCTATTTGGATACGGATTTGGATTATATGCGCTATTTCGGCGACCGGACCTATAACCAGTTCTCATCGGTTCCGATCCGCCTCGGCTACCAGCAAGATTTATTGGGATATAACGCTTTCAAATGGGAACGGAAAATCGAGCCGTTGAAATATGAGAAGGTCAAGAAAGAGCTATTATATAATGTAGAGCAAATGAGCGAACAGGCAACGACCTATTTCTTCGCCCTGGCAATGGCACAGGTGGAATACGATCTGGCCAAGGAAAATGTCGCCACTACCGACACGCTATACCGGACAGGGCAGGAACGGCATAAGATCGCTTCTATCAGCCAGGCAGACTTGCTGACACTGAAATTGGATGCAGTAAACGCACGCAACACATTGAAAAATGCGGAAATCGCCCTGAAACGTGCCATGTTCAGCCTCGCCTCTTACCTGAACTTCGACAAGAATACGGAAATACGCCTGCGCCTCCCGAGCCGTCCACGCGATATGGAAATCTCTGTCGACAAGGCGCTCGAACTGGCACGTGCAAATAATCCGACCTTCCTGGAACTGCGCCAGCAAATATTAGAGGCTCAGCAGCAGGTAGACAAGACTAAGAAAGAAGCGATGTTCAACGCTCAGATCAATGCCAGCATCGGGTTCAACCAGGTGTCCAAGAACATACAGGACGCCTACAAAAATCTGCAACAGCAGGAAATCGTCTCTTTGTCCGTTTCGATCCCGTTGGTGGACTGGGGCGTACGAAAAGGGAAGCATAATGTCGCCAAGAATAACCTGCTTGTCACAGAAACATCTGCCAAACAAAAAGAATTGACAGTCGAAGAAGACGTGATTATGACAGTCGGCGATTTCAATATCCAGCAGGCCCTGATCGGAAGCGCCGAAGAAGCAGTAGACCTGGCAGAGACAGCCTATAGTGAAACCAAGCAGCGCTTTATGATCGGAAAAGCAGATATCAACAGTCTTACCCTGTCGCTAAACCGCCAGCAGGAGGCGCAGCGAAACTATATTTCGGCTTTGCAGAACTACTGGCTAAGTTATTATAAGATCCGAAAATTGACGTTGCATGACTTCGAAACGGGGATTTCTCTTTCGAACGAGTTCGAGTATAAGTACGGATTGTAACAAAGAATGAATAATGAGTGCATCTCCTAAAATATCCTCTTTCACCATCATCGTCACCTTCCTTTGCGTGGCGCTGGCGGGAATCGCTTTCATACCGCTGCTACCGATCAAGCTATCGCCGTCGCGCACTGCCGCAGCTGACTATCAGCTATAACATGCCAGGCAATTCGGCACGCGTGATAGAGATGGAAGTAACCTCACGGCTCGAAGCAATGTTAGCACGCATCAAAGGGATCAAGGAGATCAATTCCACCTCCGGCAACGGATGGGGATATGTCACGCTCGAGTTGGACAAGCATACCAATATCGACGCCGCCCGTTTCGAAGCATCTACCATCATCCGGCAGACATGGCCCAGCTTGCCGGACGGACTGAGCTATCCGGTTCTGGAAATGAGCCGGCCGGACGATAAGGAAGCACGGCCCTTCATGAGCTACACACTGAATGCGGCAGCCACTCCCATATTCATTCAACGCTTTGCCGAAGATCAGATAAAACCCCGCCTAAGCGGGATTCCCGGCATCTACCGCATCGATGTCAGCGGCGCCACCCCGATGGAATGGCGACTGGAATATGACAGCCGTCAGCTGGCAACGTTAGGTATCAGCATCCCGGATATACAGAAAGCGATCAGCCAGTATTATCAAAAAGAATTCTTAGGGACCGGGAACGTGGAAACTCAGTTGGCAACTTCGCGCGAAGGAGGACAAAACAGCCAGTGGATACGTCTCGCTTTGGTTCCTGAAAACGAAACAGATGGATTCAACCCATCGCTTATAACCGTCCTGAACAAAGACGGCAAGCTGATCCGCCTGGACCAACTGCTAAAAGTCACCCGCCAGGAAGAGGCTCCGCAGAGTTATTACCGTATCAACGGTTTGAATTCCATCTACCTGTCCATCCGCGCCGAGGAGACAGCGAACCAGCTGGAACTTGCCAAACTAGTAAAAGCCGAAATGGAACATATCCGCACCTTGCTTCCTCCCGGCTATGAAATACATACCAGCTATGACGCTACCGAATTCATCCGGGACGAGCTGAACAAAATTTATGTCCGTACAGGGCTCACCGTCCTGATCCTGCTGATGTTCGTCTTGCTGATCACACGCGAACTAAAATATCTGTTTCTGATTGTCATCAGTCTTTCGATCAACCTCTGTATAGCAGTCATCCTTTACTATCTGCTAGGGTTGGAAATGCAGCTTTATTCGCTGGCCGGCGTCACAATCTCGCTTAGCCTGGTGATCGACAACACAATCGTTATGACGGAGCATATCCGAAACCGACACAACCGGAAGGCCATCCTGTCCATACTCGCAGCGACCTTGACAACGATGGGTGCACTGGTCATCATCTTCTTCTTAGATGAAAAAATACGCCTCAACTTACAGGATTTTGCAGCTGTCGTCATCATCAATTTAGGAGTTTCCCTGTTAATCGCGCTTTTCCTGGTTCCCGCCCTGATCGATAAGATGAACCTGGAATGGAAAAAAAGCGGGAAAAAGAAAACATCCGGAGAAGAGACCGGGCCTACATGGAGAAATCGGATCAGGAAAAGGACGAACCATTTTCTCAAGCGTTTCCCCGTCTACTACAACCGGTACTATCAATGGCAAATCAACTTCCTCTGCGGATGGAAGAAACTGGCATGTTTCATTTTACTGTTAGCATTCGGCATTCCGGTTTTCCTGTTACCGGAGAAAATCGAATACGACACGAAAGACAAGAAGAAGGTCTACACGGCAACAGATTCCCTGCTGATCGAGAAATATAATAAATTCGCCTCTAACGAGACGTATAAGGAAAAAATCAAACCCATCGTCGATAAGGCGTTAGGCGGAACCCTGCGCCTGTTTGTCCAGAAAGTATATGAAGGAAGCTACTTCACCCGCAACGAAGAAACAGTTCTGTCTGTCAGCGCATCGCTCCCGAATGGGACGACCTTGTCACAAATGAATACCCTGATGGGACGAATGGAGGCCTATCTCAGCACCTTCAAAGAGATACGGCAATTCCAGACCAATGTCTACAGTGCACGTCAAGCCGGTATCCGTATCTACTTCACGAAAGAGAGCGAACGGAGCGGTTTCCCATACACCCTGAAAAGCAAGATTATCAGCAAAGCGCTCGAGTTAGGGGGTGGCAGCTGGCAAGTCTACGGCTTGCAAGACCAGGGATTCAGCAACGATGTACGCGAAGGAGCCGGCTCTTTCCGCATCGAGATGTACGGTTACAACTACGACGAGCTGTACGAATGGGCCGAACGGCTGAAAGCCAAGTTGCTCACCCACCGCCGCATCAAAGAGGTGCTGATCAATTCGGAGTTCTCATGGTGGAAAGACGACTATCAGGAGTTCTACTTCAATCTCAACAAAGCCCGGCTGGCCCAGGAAGACATACAGCCGATCGACCTGTTCGCCTCCATCAACCCCGTTTTCGGGAAAGACATTTATACCGGGACGATCGTCGTCAATGAAGAGACGGAGAAGCTGAAACTCTCCTCCCGCCAGTCACAGGAATACGATGTATGGAGCATGCAGTATGTCCCACAGACGATCGACGGCAAGCCTTACAAGTTAGCAGAGCTTGCCAGTGTCGAAAAAGGACAGATGCCGCAAAAAGTCTGCAAGGTAAACCAGCAATATCGCCTCTGCCTGCAATACGAGTATATCGGGGCTTCTAACCAAGGAAACAAGATACAGGAACGCGACCTGAAAGAAATCAACGCCATACTGCCGATGGGATATACAGCCAAGTCGGACAGCGCTTACTGGTACTGGGACAAGAAGGACAATAAACAATATCTTCTGTTATTGCTGATCATCGTCATTATCTTCTTTACCACCAGCATCCTGTTCAATTCGCTGAAACAGCCGTTGGCCGTTATCTTTGTGATACCGATCTCCTACATCGGCGTATTCCTCACGTTCTATTGGTTCAAACTGAATTTCGACCAAGGAGGATTTGCCTCCTTCGTCCTGCTGTGCGGTATAACTGTAAACGCAAGTATCTACATTTTGAATGAATACAACCAAATCCGGCAGCGTAAGCCGCTAATGTCGCCCTACAAGGCATATCTGAAAGCCTGGAATGCGAAGATCACCCCCATTTTCCTCACAGTCGTTTCGACCATCTTAGGTTTCATTCCGTTCATGTTAGGCCCGGATAAGGAAGCATTTTGGTTTCCACTGGCCGCCGGTACTATCGGCGGGCTCGCCATGTCCATCTTGGGGATCTTCCTCTATCTGCCTCTTTTCACATTGAAAAAACAACCCGAACCTTAACTCCTACCACTCAAATAGAGATTATCGTTTCTCGTTAAAATATTTTGTATGCCCGCCGTTTGTACATTGTCAACAAAATGTCAACTCTAACATCTGCTCTTCAATAAAGCAAAATCTACTTTTGCAACCTCTTTAGGCCTGTTCCAATCTTTCTTTCCAAAAGGAAAACACACAGGCTTCTCTTTCTGTTTAAATAGGGTATACTTGCATCGGTCCATTTCCTTGCCATCTATTTGGCAATGCCTGACAGATAAGCTGTGAGAAGGTTTCTGCCTCTCAACCCACAGAACGCAGAGTTTTTTTCACATTTTAATAAATATAATTATGAATAATTTTTTTAGTTATCTGAGATTACTTTTACTCGCAACGAGTGGAATGTTACTATTGTGTATAATCTTCGCCATGAATCCGGAATTAGCAGACAGCACGCTGTCCGGAAAAGTTTGCTGGTTTCATTTCACATCTCTCTTATTAGCCGGTGGGGTTCTACTTATGGAATTTACAACAAGGAAAAGCCGTTTTATCTTTTCATTACCGGACGCCTTATTGTTGCTCCTATTCGGTATCGTACTGGTTTCTTACGACAAAGACGAGAATCTTCAACCGGAACGTTTCCTTTTCATCGCCCAGCTAGTCGCCCTCTGGTTTATGCTCAGAGGCGCTTTACAGGCACACCAGGAATTACGCCCGTTTTTCATTACGATCATCATATTCACCGGAATCGTTCCAGCCATCTGGGGGATCAGCCATTCTATCGATCCTGCTCCCATCACCCATCCGGTCTTCAGACTGCTTGAAACATCGCTGAAACCGGAACCTTTCTACGGCTATATCGCGGTCATTTTCCCGGTCTGCCTGAATACGTTACTCCGTTTTAAGAATTGTGACAAAGTCGCTTTGTGGGAATCCCGTACCTTCCTGTTCTATTTTTCTATTCTCGGAGCTACTTTGATTATCACGGCCTTACTCTTCAAAACCGACCAACCCGTATGGATGGCTGCCATCCTTTCCGGGATCTGGGTTTGCTGGATGAAGATGATCGGATGGAAACAGACGAAAGAAGCCATACAGAAACATATCCAACTGTTCGCCATCTCTTCGATTATCCTGTTTGTTATCATCGCGGCAATCATCCTAGTCGGAAATATCCAAAAAGCCCAGGCTGGAGACCGCCGGCTTTTGATCTGGAATATCACGACGCAGGCCATCATGGAACATCCGGTAACCGGCACGGGCATAGGCGGCTTTCCTGCCACATACGCAAAGGGACAATCCGCCTATTTCGAAACCGCTACCGCCTCTTCCAAAGAAAAACAGACCGCAACCTGTCCCCGGTATGCATACAACGAATATCTGCAGATAGGACTTGAGTTAGGTATTACAGGCTTGCTACTCTTTATCTTTTGGTTGGCATTTTCTCTCTATTACGGTATCAGACACAGACAAATAGGAGCATCCGGCGGAATTCTGGCGCTCGGAATCTTCGCCCTTTATTCCTTCCGCTCCAACTCCCGACCTATTGGGTCCTGCTCTTATTCCTGACTGTCATATGTGTGACCAATCCGAAGCACGACAAGCAACGGGCACAGAGGAGCATCCCGTATATCAGCGCCATCGCTGCCGCCCTCACCTGCATTCTTTTCTATGGACAGAAAGATACCTACTATAGCTATAAGGAATGGAAGACGCTTCAGGAATTATATCACGATCAGGCATACGAACAAGCAGCCAGCCGGTATACCGACCTGTTTGTCCAGTTATACCACCGGACAGATTTCCTATACGAAGGAGCAGAATGTTTCTATAAGACCGGGCAGCACGATATTGCCATCAAGTGGTTGGACAGGGCTTTAAAGCTAAGTGCGGCTCCCGAACTGTACTATGCAATTGCAGAAAACGAAGAGGCGATCAAGCAATACCGGAAAGCAGAAAGTTACCTACTGGAAATCAGTCGAATCCTGCCAGAACACGGATATACCTACTTCTTGCTCGCCAAACTGTATACGCACCCCTCTTTTTCACATCCGGACAAATTCCATAAGGCTGCCAAAAGGTTTCTCGCCTTCCAGCCCAGTACACAAAACAACATAACGAAGGAGATGAAAGAGGAAATATTGCAAATCATCAGGAACTGGGATTTCGGTAAATAACAAACAGGAATTGAAGCATACCGATATGCCCATTCACCGGTATTGTCGTACCCCGGCATATCGGTACATTCATATATTATTCCACAACCGGAACCAGACGCACTTTCAAAGTTTCTTTCCGACCGGCTTTCACATCAGCATCAAAAACAATCCGGACAGAACCGGGATTCGGAGCATCGTAGCTGTGAGACGGAACATTATCGACCACCGAAAAGACAGCAGCCGAAGGGCTGTCGATAATCACATGTAATTTCTTACCTTCTTTCGTCAACTCCATCGTGTGAGGATCGAGCAACTTAGGAGTGGCGGATGTGACCATTGTCCACCCGACGGGAGCCCAACGTTGGG
>OGQT01001032.1_pt1 | contig 23359 bp, 17 predicted proteins | sample 1553261 | NCBI WGS metagenome assembly OGQT01 (sample SAMEA2579992, study PRJEB22360) | human gut metagenome | biome: human gut; feature: human-associated habitat; material: faeces | place: Denmark | collected 2008/2010
TGCAGGAAACTGATGCCACGATAATAACATCACGCCTCTCAAAAAGAGCCATTGTTGCAGAATGGCGAAGACGATCAATCTCCTCGTTTCTTGAGGAATCTTTTTCTATATATGTATCCGTCTGCGGTATGTAGGATTCAGGCTGAAAATAATCATAGTAACTCACAAAATAATACACCGCGTTATCAGGAAAGAAATCCTTAAATTCACTGGCAGTCTGTGCCGCCAATGTTTTATTTGGGGAAATAATCAGTGTCGGACGCTGCATTTCTTCAATCACTTTTGCCATCGTGAAAGTTTTTCCCGTACCCGTAGCCCCCAGCAAAACCTGCGCCCAATGTCCATCTCTCAAACCATCTGTCAGCGACTTCACTGCTTCAGGCTGATCCCCCATAGGCTGAAAAGGAGCTGCCAGCCTGAAAGGCGTCATCTTTCCCATATATTGTCTTTCAATTTTGGCATTTCCCATACAAATTCTCCTTTTAAACCCTATTCTTTACCATGATATAAAATGTATTTCCTACATCATTATATCGTTTTTTATCGATACTGTATATAAGAAAATGAAAACGGATGCCTGCCTGACACCCGTTTCTCGATTATTTTAAAAGATATTTCCTTATGAAATAGATTATTGCAACTGTGGCTAAAACAATAGCTCCATAGATAAAGAACAGCCACACCAATACCAATCCCAGCAGTATAAAAACGGCGATACCTAACCCTCCCAACAGTTTCTTCCACCATGGCAATTCATGAATATGAATCATATATATATGGATGAAAGAATCTTCTGCAGACCGTTCTTCCTGCTCCCCTTGCTCATTCAACGTCAGTCCGTCATAGTCATTCACATCATCTCTGGACATGACATGCGGTTCTTTCCTTACCTCGTTCTGATTGTTTTCACTCATAATTCAGATAATTTCTTGGCAAGAAGCTGATTAACCACCTGCGGATTGGCCTGTCCTTTTGTTGCTTTCATAATCTGCCCTACAAGAGCCCCCACAGCTTTCTTCTTCCCTGCCTTGAAGTCGGCAACAGCCTGGGGATGCTCGGCAATAACGGCTGCAACCAGCCCCTTCAATTCTCCTGTATCACTAATCTGGGTAAGACCTTTTACTCTGACGATTTCTTCCGCGCCACCGCCATCTTTCCACATATCCGCAAAGACCTTCTTTGCAATTTTACCGGAAATCGTCCCTTTACTAATCAACTTCAGCAATTCTGCCAAATTTTCAGCAGTAACAGGAGCCGCCGCGATTTCAATTCCATCAGTGGACAGCTGGCTCGCAAATTCTCCCATCAACCAGTTTACAGCGGCTTTGGGATCGGCCCCCGCCTTAACAACCGCTTCGAAATAATCCGACCGCCCCTTATCATTTGTCATCATAACCGCATCTTCAGAAGAAAGCCCGAAACATCTCATATATCTTTCTTTTCTTGCATCGGGAAGTTCAGGAAGCGTTTTCCGTATTTCTTCAATATACTCTTTGCTTACTGTAAACGGTACAAGATCCGGTTCAGGAAAATAACGATAGTCATTGGCTTCTTCCTTGGAACGCATACTTTTGGTTATACCTTCTTTTTCATCCCATGTTCTTGTTTCCTGAATAATCTTCCCGCCTTCTTCCAAAAGTTCCGCCTGACGAAGCGCTTCATATTCAATAGCCCTTTCAACACCTCTGAAAGAGTTGATATTTTTAATTTCCGTTTTTGTCCCCAATTCTTTCTGTCCAATAGGACGAACTGAAACATTGGCATCACAACGGAGACTGCCTTCTTCCATACGGCAGTCGGAGATTTCCACATATTGGAGAATCGCACGCAATTTCTCCATGTAGGCCACTGCTTCTTTCGCAGAACGCATATCCGGTTCAGAAACGATCTCCAGCAGCGGTGTTCCCGTGCGGTTATAATCCACCAAAGAATAGTCAGAATCCGTAATGGAATTGCCATGATGCACCAGCTTGCCGGCATCCTCTTCCATATGGGCACGAGTAATGCGGATATGCTTCTTTTCCCCTTCTACTTCCACATCAAGGAATCCAGGACCACAAATCGGCAAATCAAATTGAGACGTCTGGAAATTTTTTGGCAGATCCGGATAATAATAATTTTTTCTATCAAATTTACTGAATCGGGCAATTTCACAATTCAAAGCTAATCCTGCTCTTACACCGAATTCCAACACTTTTCTGTTTAAGACAGGAAGCACACCGGGAAGCCCAAGACATACAGGACATACATTTGTATTGGGATCTGCACCAAAAGAAGTTTTACAGCCGCAGAAAATTTTTGTTTTTGTTCTCAACTCCGTGTGGACTTCAAGACCAATGACAACTTCGTATTTCATTCAAACTCTCCTTTCGGCGCTGTCTTCGTAAATTCAGGATGATCCTGTTCAAACGTATAGGCAGCCTGCAGAATCTTTTCTTCTCCAAGCGTCGGTCCGATAAGCTGCATACCAAGAGGCATCCCATCTTTAAATCCGACAGGAATGCTGATGGAGGGTGCACCAATCAAATTAACCGGCACCGTACAGATATCTTCCATATACAGCGCCAGCGGATCCGAAAAAGCGTCAAATTTGAAGGCAGTTCCTGATGCAGAAGGTGCTGCAAGAATATCACACCGCTCAAAAGCTTTTTCAAACTCCCGCTTCAAAAGAGTGCGGACTTTCAGCGCAGTCAGGTAGTATGCATCATAATAACCTGCAGAAAGTACATAGTTGCCAATCATGATACGACGCTTGACTTCTTCGCCAAATCCCGTACTTCTGCTCTTAATATACATATCCACAATATCTTTTCCTGAAGCACGGTAACCAAATCCGACGCCGTCATAACGCGCCAGATTGGAACTTGCTTCCGCAGGAGCAATGATATAATACACATCTACACCGCTGGTAATATGGGGGATAGAAACATCCACGATTTCAGCTCCCTCTTTTTCATAATAAGCAAGCGCCGATTTAATTGCTTCTTTTGTTTCTTCCCCGATTCCTTCACCGAAGAATTCTCGGGGCACACCGATACGAAATCCTTTTACACCTTTTATAAGAGCTTTCTTGTAATCCTTCTTTTCCATACGGATAGACGTGGAATCCCGATGGTCGTAACCCGCAATAGCATTTAAAACGATAGCTGCGTCAGTCACGTCCTTGGTCAACGGGCCGATCTGGTCCAGTGACGAAGCAAATGCCAAAAGCCCATAGCGGGAAACAAGACCATACGTTGGCTTAAGACCTACAATCCCGGTAAAAGAAGCAGGCTGCCGGATGGATCCGCCGGTATCAGAACCAAGAGTCCAAATTGCTTCATTAGCAGCTACTGCCGCCGCACTGCCGCCGGAGGAACCGCCGGGAACACTTTCCAGATTCCAGGGGTTATGGGTAGGCCCGAAATAAGAACACTCCGTACTGCTCCCCATAGCAAATTCATCCATATTCAATTTACCGAGAGAAATATAGTCACAGCTTTCTAATTTTTCAATGACTGTAGCATTATAAGGAGCTATAAAATTCTCCAGCATTTTCGATGCAGCTGTACAGGGCTGTCCCTTAATGCACATATTATCTTTAATTGCCCCGGGAATCCCTGCCAGTTCAGAAATCCTTTCTCCTGAAGCAATTTTTTTATCTACTTCTGCCGCCCTCTCCAACGCCGTTTCATCGCTCATCGACAAAAATGCATGGATCTCCCCTTCCACAAGATTCCGATGGGCAATAATCTTTTTTGTTAATTCTACAGAAGATATATCTTTATTGACAAGTTTTTCATGAAGACCATGAATTGTATACTCCACCACTGTACCTCCTATATAATTTTAGGCACTTTAAAATAACCGCCTTCTTTTTCCGGCGCATTAAAAAGTGCTTCCTCATTTGATAAAGACTGATGCGGTTCATCTTCACGCATGACATTATACTGTTCTACCGCATGAGCCGTCGGTTCTACGCCATACGTATCATGTTGATTCAATTCTTCCATATGGGTGAGAATACTGTTCATAGATTCACGCATTTTTTCCAGATCTTCTGCACTGAACTCCAGACGGGAAAGAAGTGCTATTTTCCGCGCTTCCTCTATCGTGATTTTCATAGATCCACTCCCTTACTATTAATAACTATAAATACGCCATAATTATAACATACAAGTTCTGATACCGTTTATTCTTTTATTCCCACCCCCGCACGTTTCAGAAACTCTTGTTCATCTATCACCGGAATGCCCTTCGCTCTTGCTTTTTCCAACTTACTTCCTGCATCTTCCCCCGCCACAACGAGAGTAGTGGTATTCGTCACAGAACTTTGTGTCGTTCCCCCCAGACGCTTGATCAATTCTGATGCCTCACGCCTTCCCATAACTGCAAGTTTTCCTGTAAGTACAACAGATTCCCCGGAAAACATCCCGCTTTCCGATTCTTCTTTAATTTCCTCCATTAAGACGCCGGCATTTTTTAATTTATTAATCATTTCTATGTTTTTCTCATCATGAAAATAGTCATATAAACTTTTTGCCGTTATTTTACCGATCCCTTCCGTTTCTTCAATCGTTTCCACATCAGCAGCCATAATAGCATCTATCGTATGAAAATAATGAGCTGCCAGCTCACTGCCTTTTTCTCCAAGGAAACGTATCCCAAGACCGAAAAGCAATTTGGCAAGTCCTCGTTCTTTACTGGCACGAATAGCAGTAATTAGATTAGCTGCACTTTTTTCACCCATTCGCTCAATCTGCCGCAAATCATCTTCTTTTAACGCATAGAAATCCGCCGCATCCGCAACCAGCCGATATGCAAGCAAACTGTCTACCACCGCAGGGCCCAAGCCTTCTATGTCCATCGCATCACGAGAAGCGAAGTGAATGAGCTTTTCACGAACCACACCGCCACAGGCAGGATTTATACAACGGAATGCCGCTTCCGTATCGATCCTTCGTATGGAATTTCCACATACCGGACAATTTTCGGGCATCTCAAATTCCTTTTCACTGCCATTTCTCTTTTCTTTTAAGACAGCTGCTATTTCAGGAATAATTTCACCGGCTTTGTAAATGATAACGGTATCTCCTTCGCGAATATCTTTTTCCCGAATAAAATCCAGGTTATGAAGTGTTGCCCTTTTTACCGTCGTGCCGGCCAAGCGGACAGGTGTCAAATCAGCCGACGGTGTCAGTACGCCGGTCCGCCCCATAGAAACAACAATCTTTTCTATTTTTGTAACCGCTTCCTCCGGCGGATACTTATATGCTATAGCCCACTTCGGATCTTTCCCCGTAGCACCCAATAATTCCTGCTGCCGGAAATCATTTACTTTAATGACCATTCCGTCAGTATCATAGTCCAGTTCACGACGCTTCTTTTCCCATTCCCGGACTCCTGTGATAACCCCCTCTATGGAATCCCATTTTCGATAATGGGGATTTACACGGAAATGAAATTTCTTCAACTGCAGAAGCAGATCATCCTGTGAAGAAATATCCAATCCCTCTTCTGCTCCCAGCGCATAAGCAAAAAAATCCAGGTTCCGCGCAGCCGTTACTTTGGGATCCAATTGGCGAAGTGATCCTGCCGCTGCATTTCTGCAGTTAGCAAAAGGCATCATTCCCGCCTCATCACGTTCTTCATTCAACGCAATAAAACTTTTACGAGGCATATATACCTCACCGCGAACTTCCATATAGGCAGGCGCGTTTTCAATATATAAAGGAATTGTTTTAATTGTCTTTACATTTGATGTTACATCTTCGCCTACCTTCCCATCTCCCCGCGTCAGTCCCTGCATTAATGATCCATTCTCGTAAATGAGATTCATAGAAAGTCCGTCAATTTTAAGTTCTGTGATATATTCCACAGGCATTGCACCTATGCCGCCATGGACACGCCGGTCAAAATCACGAAGTTCTTCCGCACTGAAAGCATTTGCCAGACTCAACATCGGCTTTTTAAAAGGAATCTTCCTGAAATCATCCGATGCTTTCCCTCCGACTCTTTGGGTTGGCGAATCAGGCGTTACTATTTCAGGGTATTCTTTTTCCAGATCCACAAGTGACCGATATAGGCGATCAAATTCAAAATCTGTAATTTCAGGCTTATCCAATACATAATATAAATAACTGTGATGGCGCAGCTTTTTTCGTAATTTTTCCGCTTTTTTTATAATTTCTGCCGTTACCATATTATTCCTCTTTTTCAATTGGCGCAAAAGCTACCATAACCTGACGAATCTGATCATTGGGGAAGATGAGTTTTAACATCATATGCTTTCCGCTCCCTGTTACCTCTGCAACTTGTCCTTTTCCCCACATACGATGAGACACTTTATCTCCGACCTGCCAGTCAAACCTTGCTTTTACACTCTTTTTCGCCACCGGCTTATTCTCTATCCCCGCAGAGGACAATGCCCATTTGCTCTTCTGCTCATTATTACTCCTGATTAGAGTACGTCTTTTTGCCTCACTGCTATTCCCGCGGATTTCATCCAACAAATCGACAGGGATTTCTTTAAGGAAACGACTCTCTACATAGGGTTTCACCTGCCCGTACATCGTTCGTACAGCGGATGTGGTAAGATATAACTTTTCCTTTGCCCTTGTAATCGCCACATAACAAAGGCGACGCTCCTCCTCTAAAGCCGTCTCATCCATCAAAGAACGTACCCCCGGAAAGATGCCTTCGTCCATACCTGCCATATAAACTATAGGAAATTCCAATCCCTTGGCACTATGGATAGTCATTAAGGTTACTTTATCATCCTCTTCTTCAAAGGAATCTACGTCATTTACAAGAGCGACCTTTTCCAAAAATTCCGGAAGTCCTCCTTCCGGCTGCTCCTGTGTAAAATCCTTTGCCACGTTCAGCAGTTCACCCAAATTTTCTTCTCTGCTCTGTGCCTGAGGATCACTGCTCTGCTGGAGAACCGACAGATATTCCGTATCAGTCATAATTTTCTGAATAAGTGTAAATACATCGCCTTCCGTGGAAGCATTCAAGAAACTAAAAATCAAGGCGCTGAATTTTTGGAGTTTGGTTCTTGCTGGCACGGGGATATCAGACTCTTCCAGTGACATGATTCCCTCAAACATGGACATATTTCCCTGTTTGGAAAATTCACTTAACTTCTGTATGGTTGTTTGTCCGATACCACGTCGGGGCACATTGATAATACGCATCAAGCTGATATCATCACGAAAATTGGCCACCAATTTAAGATACGCCAGCATATCCCTTATTTCCGCACGGTCATAAAATCTTGTTCCGCCGACCATGGTATAAGCAATACCGCGCTTTACCATGCTTTCTTCAATCACACGGGACTGGGCATTCATACGATAAAGAACCGCCATTTTCCCATACGGGACATGATTTTCTCCGTGTTCTTTCATCATGGACTCTACAATAAAATCCGCCTCATTATGTTCATCAGAAGCAGCATATTTCTGCAGATGAACACCCGGATTATTTTCTGTCCACAACCGTTTCTCCAAGCGTTCCACATTATTTTTAATAACCGCATTGGCCGCATTTAAAATTGTTTGTGTCGAACGGTAATTCTGCTCCAACTTAATAATTTGAGCCGAAGGATAATCTTCACGGAAATCCATGATATTCCGCAGATCGGCTCCACGCCAGGAATAGATACTCTGATCCGCATCACCTACGGCACAAATATTTTGAGATTTGCCTGCGATATACTTTGCCATAAGGTACTGCGCATGATTGGTATCCTGATATTCATCAATTAAAATATAGTGGAAATGATCCTGCCAACGTCTGCGTATCGTTTCATCAGCTAAGAGTTTTGTTGTCGCAAAAAGAAGGTCATCAAAATCGAGTGCATTGTTCTGTTTCATATATTTATCGTACAAATCATAGACATCAGCAATCTTTTCGTTGTAAAAATTACCGCTGGCTTCCGCGCGAAATGATTCCGGCCCCTGGAGTGCATTCTTTGCGGCAGAAATACGAGCCTGTATATTTCTTGGCGGATACTGTTTATCATCCAAATTTAATTCCTTCAGAATATTCTTAATCATCTGTTTGGAATCATCAGAATCATAAATCGTAAATTTATCAGTAAACGGCAGATGGTTATTAATTTCCCGCCGCAAAAAACGCGCACCAAAAGAATGGAATGTATACATCCACAGTTTATCCGCTTCCGCCCCTACCAGATGATGGACACGTTCACGCATTTCCTGTGCCGCTTTATTTGTAAAAGTGATAGCAAGGATATTCTGCGGCCGTATTCCCTGCTCCAGCATATAAGCAATGCGGCAGGTTAATGCTTTAGTTTTACCCGAACCGGCACCTGCCATAATCAACACGGGTCCTTCAATCTGTTCAACAGCCTGACGCTGTCTTTCGTTTAAAGTATCAAGATAACTCATCCAAACGCCCCTTATAAAAGAAAAACTCATATATGACGAATGCCATGTATGAGTTCTTCGTTCCGCTCAAAATTATTCGCCGTATGCTTTCAGAAGTGGCGGAGTTACCTGTTTCTTTCTGGACATAACATGAGGAAGATAGGCAACTCCATTTTCAGGCTTACCGGCAAATGCTTTCTCTACAATGCTTTCCGCACCTTCAGTGAACCACAAGAATGTATCCTCCGCCAAGATATCTGTCACCATGAGATAAGAAGCTGCATAGCCCTTTTCAGCTTTGATCGCCTCCAGCACTTTCATGATTTCTGCTTTCTTTTCATTAATCGGATCCACATTCATAACGGAAATCTGTCCGACAGTAAATACATTCCCTGCCGCGCTAAATTCCTTTGTATCGTTCCGTGCCAATTTTTCAGCAGGATAATCGGAAATATCCGCACCGGCTTTCAGCATTTCCATACCATAAGCCTCATAATCCACTCCCGCAATTTCAGCCAGTTCTTTCGCCGTTTCTTTATCTTCTTCTGTCGTTGTCGGCGAACGGAAAAGGACTGTATCGGATATAATGGCGGAGAGCATGATTCCCGCGATTTCACGGGACGGCTTTATATGATTCGCTTTATATAATCCATAAATGACCGTATTCACACAACCGACAGGACGAACAAGAATGAAAATCGGATTCTCCGATTCGAAATCCCCGAAACGATGATGGTCAATAATTTCCAGGACTTCCGCGTCATCCATACCATCGATTGTTTGTTTGGATTCATTGTGATCCACTAAAATCACTTTCTGTTTTTCATCTTCCGGATTTTTTCTTGCTACGGAAGTCACAAGTATCGGCTCTTCCAGATCGAAATAATCCAAAGCAAATCTGGATTCTTTATTGATTTCTCCCGCACGAACGGCCACAGCATCCATGCCTAACCGGCGTTTTAAATAAGAATAGCTGAGGGCAGCGGCAATGCTGTCCGTATCAGGCGATTTATGTCCGCTTACAAATACTTGGCTCATCATATATTCCCTTTCTTACTCATACCCCAAATAATAAAATTTTACCCAATCATTATATCATATTTTCTATCCTCGCTTTATAAGCAAAAATACCTTTCTCCAGGAAAATCATTTTCTCTGTGGAAAGGTATTTCACATTTAATAAACCTCAGTCTTCTTCAGTCACCAGTTTTTTCTTACGAAAGCCTCCAAAATGGAACTTTTCAATAACAATAAACAGCATTGGTACGATAAAAATTTGAAACGCTGTCGCAGAAAGAACACCGAATACCACGGCAATCCCCATTTCGGAACGAGAATTCGCGCCCGCACCTGTCGACAGGGCCAGCGGAACGTTTCCCAAAATAAAAGCAAGGGAAGTCATCAGAATAGGACGCAGACGGATCTTAGATGCTTCCACTGCAGCCTTAAGCGGCGCCATGCCCGCATCTGTACGAACCTTCGCATACTCTACAATGAGAATCGCATTCTTGGCGGCAAGCCCTATGATGGTTAACAAACCGATTTGGAAATAAATGTCATTATATACATTAAACATCCAGGCGCCAAGACAGGCTCCGAAGAAGCCGGTCGGCATACCAAAGAGTACGACAAAAGGAACTTTCCAACTTTCATATAATGCCGCCAAAGAGAGGAATACAAAGAGCATCCCCAGTGCCAAGGCATAAATCGTCTTCCCGCCGGCTTCTTTCTCCTGTGCCGAGCTTTCCACAAAAGCATAACTATATCCGGTAGGAAGTACTTCCGCTGCCACTTCTTCCAATGCGTCCAACGCTTGTCCGGAAGAATATCCGTCTGCCTGGTTACCACTGATTTTAACCGCAGGGAAATTATTATAACGGGTAATAACGGAAATTGCATTAGATTTTTTCGGTGTGATAAAAGTACTGATAGGAATCATGTTCCCGCTGGAGTCTTTCACAGTCAGGAACTTATTCGCCGAAGGATCCATACGATAATCCACATCAGCCTGGGCGACCACCTTAAAGTTACGTCCATAGGCAGTAAAATCATTAATCTGGACAGACCCATAATAGACCTGTAAGGCTGTAAAAATATCTCCCAGCGCTACACCATTTTTTAAAGCCTTTTCACGATCTATATCAAAATTATATGAAGGAGTATCCATACGGAAAGTGGTATAAGCCATCTTTATTTCCGGTCTTTGATTAGCCGCTCCAAGGAACTGCCCTATAACCCGCTGCATATTTTCATTGGAATCGCCATTCTTATTCTGGATATACATGGAGAAACCGCCGGAACTGCCCAGCCCGGGAATAGCAGGGGGATTCAATGCCATAATATTTACATCAGGGTGTGTGGCATTATAGGCTGCCGCTTTTCCAATAAGCGCTCCCACCTGTGAAGCAGCCCCTTTTCTCTCATCCCAGGGCTTCAGTTTAATAAAAGAAAGTCCCGCATTGGGTTTCTGACCACCGGAAAGGATATCAAAGCCGGTAACGCCAAAAGTCTGCTCTACAGCATCATCTTTACCCATATAGGCCAGAAACTCTTTAATTGCCGCATTGGTTCTTATATTGACAGAACCTTCCGGCAGCGAAATAGCCCCAATAAAGTAGCCATTATCCTCTTCCGGCAAAAAAGCAGTCGGGAGAGCAACAAACATAACAACAGAAGCAACGGTCAATCCAATGAGGACACCAATGGGCGCTATAATCACGCGTCCCATTTTTTCAAGACTACGGCCATAAATTTCAATCATACGATCGAACCAGTCATTGAATTTATCCCAGAATTTCTGCAGCCACCCCCGTTCTGCGCCTTCCTTATGATAACGGAGCATCCCTGCACAAAGAGCCGGCGTCAAGGACAAAGCCACAAAAGCAGAAATCAATACGGAAACCGCAATAGTAAGGGCAAACTGTTTATAGAGAATACCCATAATCCCGCCAAGGAAGGCAACCGGAACAAATACAGCAGCCAGTACGATAGCAACCCCGATAACTGGGCTCTGCACTTTTTTCATCGCCGCAACCGTAGCGTCTTTCGGCGGTAAATTATTATACCGCATTTCATACTCTACAGCTTCAATGACAACAATTGCATCATCGACAACCAGTCCAATTGCTAAAACCATGGCAAAAAGTGTCAGCGTATTGATTGTAAAACCGAGTACCTCAAAAGCGCCAAAAGTACCAAATAACGATACAGGGACGGCGATCATGGGAATAAGGGTAGATCGCCAATTTTGCAAAAATATATAGACAATCATTGCTACAATCAGCAGTGCTTCAAAAAAGGTCTGAAGAACTTCTTTAACGGACGCATAAATGAAATCCGTATTATCCATAGAAATACGATAAGTCATATCTGCAGGAAAAGACTTGCTGTCTTCAGCAAGTTTAGCCTTAATCTTGTTAATCGTATCAATAGCATTTGCATCATCAGTGAGTGAGAATGCTACCGCTGCAGATTCATGGTCACCGGAACGGGCAATAAAATCGTAGTTCTTTGCATCCAGTTCGATGCGGGCCACATCTTTCATTCTGAGCATACTGCCGTCACTGTTTGTACGAATGACTATATTCCCAAATTCTTCTGCTGTGGCTAAACGCCCCTGCACGGTAACAATGTACTGGAATGCCTGATTCTTGTCCACCGGAGCCGTCCCCACATTACCTGCCGCTACCTGTCTGTTCTGTGTGCTGACAGCAGATATAACTTCCGATGCGGTGACTTTATTCTGTGCCATTTTTGCGGGATCAAGCCAGATCCGCATACCGAAATCAGAACCAAATTCCTGTACACTCCCTACACCGGGAATGGATTTCAGCTCATCAACATAGTTCATACTGAAATAGTTTTTGAGGAATGTCTCGTCATAAGTCCCATTTGGCGAGAGCAAACTGACAACAAGTGCCATTCCGCTGGAAGACTTACGTGTCGTTACGCCGATAGAGCGAACTGTATCAGGGAGCGCCGCCTCAGAAGATGTAACCCCATTCTGTACACGAATTGTTGCCATATCGGAGTCTGTCCCTGAGACAAACTGTACCGTCAACGAATAGGAACCGTTCGAGTTACTTGTCGAGCTGATACTATCAAGATCTTCTACACCAACTACATTCTTTTCTATGACTTCCGCCACCGTCTGCGCCACAACCTCCGAATCGGCACCGGGATAAGCAGCGCTTACAGAAACCTGGGGCGGTGTGATCTTCGGATATCGGTCAACCGGCAGGGTAAAAATACAAAGCATACCGGCGATAGAAATAACGATCGCCAAAACAATTGCAAAGATAGGACGATTGATAAAAAACTTAGCCATGTCCCCTCCTTACTTCGCAATACCATGCTGATCTGCAGCAGCCTTGGTCGCGGATTCTTCCATTTCTTCTCTGGTCGTTTCTACCGCTTCTACCGCTTGGCCAATCTGCACTTTGTTCTGACCTTCTACGATAACTTCATCAGTCACATCAATGCCACTTTCAATAATTGTATATAATCCATAGGTTGCGCCAACCTTGACTGCTTTCTGCTGTACCTTCCCATCCACTATCACATCAAGCATATCTTTATTTAAAAGTTGGATGAGGGCTTTCGTCGGAACGAGAATACTTCCCTGTGCTAACTCATCATCAGAAACAATGGTTGCATACATTCCCGGAATAAGAAGATTATTAGGATTAGCAAAAGATGCTTTCATCGTCAGCTGACCGCCGTTGAGTCCCGGACTGACCTGTACGATTTTACCGGTTTCACTGTAAATGGATCCATCTGACAAGCGGAGTTTTAATTCACTCCCTAAAGTTTCCGTAATATTTTTCTGACGAGTAAGCTGTAAATACTCGCTTTCGGACATGTCGAACTGCACATAAAGCGGATCAGAAGAGGACAGGGTAACAAGTCCCGTCGTACCTGCGGTTGCAAAAGTGCCTATGTTCACATCATCCATAGACAGTGTGCCCGAAAATGGCGCTGTCACAATCGTATCACCTAAATTATCGGAAGCAATCTGTACCTGCGCCTGAGCCGCTTCATAAACAGCCCGATAGGCTTCTGTAGATGATTTCTGTCCGTCATATGCCTGTTTTGAAATAGCACCGCTGCTAACCAGCTGTTCATAACGGGCCAGATCCTTTTTCGCATTTTCATAAGTAGCAGATGCCTGTGCTGCAGATGCCTGTGCCGCAGCCAATGCAGATGCATAACTTCTTGTATCAATACGATACAGGGCCTGCCCCGCTTCCACATGCTGACCGCCGGTAATATATTTTTCAACAATTGTCCCCGATACCTTAGCGCGGACAGGAACCTCCTGCAATGCCGTAATAGAGCCTGTATATTCCCTCATAACCGGTGTATCTGATTTAAACGGTCTAAATGTCGTCACCTTTAAACTTTGCTGTTGCTGGCTCTTTGCTGAACCGCATCCTGTAAACATACCTGCCGATAAAACTACACTGACCGCCATGACAGCTGCCAGCACTTTTTTATACTTCATTCGTCTCCCCCTTACGGTCATTTTAAAAGCTGCTCCTTAAATAAAACTCCAAAACACGACCATCAGTCAAAATACTGTCCATATCAATTATAATACCAAAATAGCGACCTTCGGTCAATGTAAGATCCCATACATCTCACCTATTGCATAATTTATTTAACGGAAATTTTAGAACCGCCTTCCTGATTCTGCAAGGCCCTTTCGCTCCCATGCAGAGAGGCCTATGCAAATCTTCGGGAAAACAAATTACAAAATCTCCCGTATGAAGATACGCACGGCTTTCTTCTCCTTCCGACGCGAAAAAATATAAATCTCTATCTTCATAAGATTCAATCACTTTTCCGGCTTCCCAAACAGACCGGCAGCCGATCTGCTCCTCTTCCACATCAACTTCATAAACTATATCGATATACCTTTGATGTCCTTCCAATTTACGTTTATCAGCCGGCTCCGTCATTGAAGTTTCTACCCCCACCTTATAGCCGTTAATCTCATATTTCCCGTCAGGCAGGCTTTCAAACCCATAGGCCGCCATTTTCTCCAGACAATCATAAAGTTCTTCAGACAGTTGTGCTTTATAAGCAGAAAGATGTTCCGCATTCCCAATGATCATTTTAATCTCCTCATTTATACGAATGAAAAATGCAGATTTACATACGCAAACCTGTCGCAATATAACCTTATTATATCCCAAGTTGTAAAATTTAAGTATGATGTCTGCCGGGACTAAAATATCAAAAACTCTTCTTACGATCAATATGAAGCCACGGTTCGCAAACCGCCAGCAGTTAATCAAAGAAAACTTTTTAATGTCTCAATATTATTTTATATACCTTTAAAGGTTGTCCGATTTTTACAGTTCAATTCAATTTTCGTTCAGACTGCTTTAAAATAAATTTATATATCCCTCTCTCTATTCTTTCTCTTTTTCATATACCACCATACGGCTCCATACACGGCGGAAACAACAATAATAATGATAGTCAGACGCAAAGAATGTTCCCCCAGATGGACCACATCATGCCCGACAATTACCTCAAGTGCCACTGACGGCAGCTTACCAAGCAAACTACCCGCCATATGAGAGCGAAATGACATGCCGGATAAAGCACAGATTGCTGTGACAAGGCCATTGGGCATATAAGGAATCGCTCTCGCCGCCGCCACCGCCTGCCAAGAATCGTAGGAATCCAAAGCGGTTAAAGTCTTACTCTGTTCAATCACCCGCTTTGCCAGACTTCGAAAAAGAACACGCATAACCCAGAAAGAAATCATAACGCCTAATGTTTCTGCCAGCCATGAAATCATCGTTCCCCAAAACAAACCAAAAATCAGGCCATTGGCAGTAGAAATAAAAATAGACGGAAGAAATCCAACAATATTGATAACGACATCAATAAAAAAACTGACAAAAACGGCATAAACACCAAATCCTCTTAAATAGGTAATAGTACCGCCCAAATCTCCACTTTTGGACAGTTGATAAACTGTTGGATAAAAAGCAGGATCCATAAAATGGATCCCTCCCAACACCAAAAGCAAAAGTGCCAGGAATCCATAACGCATCCGTCTTTCCTGCTTCTCTTCCAAATCCGCCTTATTCATTTCGCATCCTTATATTCATAATATCATCCATGTATTCACTAACTGCATCAGCCACATCATCTTTTCCAATTGTATCGGTAAAATGTTTTTCTTTCATTTCCAAATCTCCCAACTGAAAAGGAATAGGAATCCCTGTTTTCTTTTCAATACGCCGAAGAACATCATAGGGTGTACCTGTTTCATCTAAACCGAGAATCTCCGCTACTATACCGGGAAATTTATATGGATGTGCTGTGCTGATGATGACTGTATGAGAATGTCTTTCTATCTTCCCTTCGCGGCGAAGTCTGTGATAAACCGCATAAGCCACTGCAGTATGAGGATCCATAAGGTAGCCATAAGATTCGTAAACTGCTTTCATCGCCCGTTTCATATCTTCGGAAGAAGCCCATCCTCCTGTAATTTCACCAAGAGCGTCTGCTAATTCTTCTTCCGATACCGCATATCGCCCTTCCTTGTTCAATGCTTTCATGGCTGCTGCCACTTTATCAGCAGAACCAAGTACATAGTACAGGAAACGCTCAAAATTAGAAGAAATAAGGATATCCATAGATGGTGATTCCGTCAGATAAAACTCGCGATTGACGTCATACACGCCTGTTTCGAAAAAATCTGTAAGTACCTTATTTTCATTGGAAGCACAAATCAGCTGTCCAAGAGGAACACCGATTTCTTTTGCCATCCACCCGGCCAGAATATTTCCAAAATTTCCTGTAGGAACTACCACATTAAACCGCTCATTTTCTCCAATCGAATGGTTCTTTCTCAATTGAAGCCAGATCCATACATAATAGATGATCTGCGGCAACAACCGGCCAATATTAATTGAATTAGCACTGGAAAGCAAAACACCCTTTTCTGACGCTTCTTCTCTCAAGCCACTCATAAAAATGCGTTTTAATGCACTCTGGGCATCATCAAAATTACCATTAATACCTGCCACCCTTACATTATTACCGGACTGCTTCTGCATCTGATCCTTTTGAAGAGGGCTCACTCCATCAGACGGATAAAATACCATAATATTGATATCGGGAATGTCACGAAATCCCTCTAACGCTGCCTTCCCTGTATCACCTGAAGTAGCCGTTAAGATTAAAATCTGCTTTCCATCATTTTCCTGCGCCTTTGCCCATACAAGCAGATAAGGGAACAAAGAAAGCGCCAGATCCTTAAAAGCACAAGTCCTGCCATAAAACATTTCCGCCACAGAAAAAGCATCTGTCATACGTTTTACGGGCACAATTCCTTTTGCGGCAAATGTTCCCGTATAGGCCGCATCTGTAAGTTTCTTCAAATCATTTTCAGGAATATCTGTCAAAAAACGTTTAAGAACAAAGCTAGCCAATTCCTTATATGATAAATCCCTTAAAGAATTATATTCAATAAAAGGCGCCGGCAGCATTTCAGGAACATAGAGCCCGCCATCTTTTGCCAATCCCTGAAGCAATGCCTGGGGCGCAGAAATTTTCTCTTCACTTCGTGTACTTCTGTATCTCATACCGCACCTCTTCCGAAATATTTTTTATATTCTATCATACCTGCTGCATAAATGCAGAAAGACCCCCTCCTTCAAATCCCTCCGCAGCAATTATCAACTTTGCCAAAACCTTTTACAAAGATATTAAAAACTCCAACAAATTATGAAAAAACAAAAACCCGAAGCCATCATAACCTCGGGTATCATGTCTGGTGGATCATCAGGGGTTCGAACCCCGGACACCCTGATTAAGAGTCAGGTGCTCTACCAACTGAGCTAATGATCCGTCAACGAAAAACATTATATCATCACGATTATATCCTGTCAAACGCTTTTCTTCAAGTATTCCGGCATTATCCGAAATTGTAAAATAATCATCAATAGTAGATTCCATACTTCTTTTTCAGTTCACCAATATCTCCGCGCATATTACGGCTGCACTCATTCAGCACCATTTTTTAATGAGTGCCTTTACGCTTTATAAACAGCATCCTTTTAGCACTTGCCATCCTATAAACATGAGCTAATTCCCGTTTATAAGCACTCATCAATTCTTCTGATATTCCCCCTCCAAATAAGTTCTTGCGGCAGCATCAAAAGAAATATTTTCCGATCCATTCAATTTTAGTGCCACGCAATTGAGCAAACTCAGCGAATATGCTATAATGTCTTTCGTCAGGCGCCTATAGCTCAGGGGATAGAGCACTGGTCTCCGGAACCAGGTGCGAGGGTTCGAATCCCTCTAGGCGCTCCATTTATTTTAAAACATTCTCGTTATAATCATAAAGTTGCACAAAACGCTAAAATGTCAGCATATAGCACATAAAGAAGGTCGTAAATTAATAATGCGCCTTCTTTTTTATTTCATCAATCAGTATTTATAATCATTTTTCATCAATAAATATCCGTGGAATCCGTCTTAGCCCACAAAGAATTTCATAATGAATTGTACCGGCCAGTTCTGCCAGCTCATCCACTTTAATTTCTTCATCCCCCTGTTTTCCGATAAGAACGACTTCATCACCAGACATTACGGTATCATCAACAGCCGCCATAAGCTGATCCATACAGATACGCCCCACGATAGGACAGCGTTTCTCTCCAATAAGAACTGCTCCTTTATTAGAAAGTGCACGGGGATATCCGTCTGCATATCCGATAGGAATCGTAGCGATTCTCATATCCTTTCCTGCTGTATATGTAGCACCATACCCTACGGTTTCTCCCTTATGCACCACCTGCACATGGGTAATATGGCTTACTACAGTCATCATATACTTTAAATCCAGATAATTCAGCATTGTATTTGAGGGAGAAGGCCCGTACTGGATAATCCCCGGGCGCACCAGATTGTACCAACTTTCAGGAATATCCACGACCCCTGCGCTGCTTGCTGCGGAAATAACCAAATTCTCCAATGACGGCATAGCGGAAAGGGCCTCTTCAAATTCTGCCAGTTGTTTATACGCTTTACTCTTATTTTTTGCATCAGCTGTTGCCAAGTGGGTAAACAACCCATGAATATGCAGGTGGGGATATCTTTTTAATTTTTCCAGAAAGGCAGGTAAATCTTTTGCATGTGTACCGATTCGATTCATTCCCGTATCAATAGGAAGCATCACTTCCACCATTTTTTTTAAAGTGGACGCGGCTGTCTCCAACGCCTCCAAATTAGTCGTATCATCAACAGGAAGAATAAGTTCTTCATTAACACCCACGGACATTTCTTCCGGAAGCGGCAGCCCAAGGACATAAACCGGACAATCAAAACCGGATGCCCTAACGACACGGCCTTCTTCCACTCGAGCTACTGCAGCACCGACGCAGCCTTCCTCTAAAGCTGCACGCAGGCACTCTACCGCCCCATGTCCATAAGCATTTGCTTTGATCACAGCAAGCGCCGGTACGTTTTTTAAATGGCTGCGGATAACCCGCAGATTGTGACGAAACGCTCTTAAATCAATTTCCATGTATGATACCGGCATGTGGCTCCCTCCTTTTTAGTAAGTTCTTTTTATTTTAATGCAACAACTGTAAAAAGTAAAAACATTTACAAAATAAAACTGATAGGGATATTTCCCTGCCAACAGATTCAATCCAAAAGAAATTGTTCAAACACATAATTTCCAAGTGCCGCCCCTTTATAGGTCATTTGAATGTTCCCATTATTCAGGAAAATCATCTTTTCTTTCACCAGCTTTTTCACCACACTGCCATAAACTTCCATTATTTCTTTTCCATACCGCTGATAAAATTCCCTGCCATTGATGCCTTCTTTCATACGAAGTCCAAGAAATGCAAATTCTTCCATTTCTTCTTTGGGGGAAAGAGAAATTTTTTCTTCCACAGGCTCGTCTGCCGCCAACCGCTCTTCATACAGCCTTAAGTTAGAAATATTTTCCCACCGTTCATGCCCAATACGGGAACAGGCAGAGGGCCCCAACCCTAAATAGTCTTCTAATTTCCAATACTTCCTGTTATGGGCAGATTGAAACCCTGTCCGCGCAAAACTGGAAATTTCATACCGCTCAAATCCGTAATGAGGAAGTATCCGACACATCGCCTGATACATTGCCCAACTGTCATTTTCTGACGGACGCGCCAGAATACCGCGCGACGCCATTTGGGAAAATCTCGTTCCTTCTTCCAAAATCAAACTATATACCGACATATGAGTAACCGGCAAGTGAACAGCATACTTTAATGTCTTTTCAAAATCATCCACTGTCTGCCCGGGAAGTTCGCACATCAAATCAATACTGATATTTCTAAAACCGAGTTTGAATGCCCGATTGACAGCTTTCTCCGCCTCAGCAGCCGTATGGCGGCGCCCAATTTTTACAAGAAGTTCATCCCGATTAGTCTGTACCCCCACAGAAATACGATTGACCCCCTGTACCAAAGCATTTTTTAAATATGATTCCGTCATATCACAAGGATTCATTTCCATCGTAATTTCTGCATTCTCATAGATATGAAAATATCGGTGCAACGCTTCTATAATGCTTTTTAATTGATTTCCGGACAACACGGAGGGTGTCCCTCCGCCTAAATAAACCGTATCACAAAGTTTATCCTCAAAAAGTTTGCTTTTATTTTCCATTTCCTGCGCCAATGCATCAAGGAAACTATCTGTCAATTTACTGCCTACAGAATAAAAGCCGCAATAATGACAGCGGCTTCGGCAGAATGGAATATGTAAGTAAAGGCCAAGCGTTTTGGAATCAGTCATCTTTTAATACCGCCATGAAGGCTTCCTGGGGAATTTCTACGCTTCCCACCTGTTTCATGCGCTTTTTCCCTGCCTTCTGTTTTTCCAGAAGCTTTTTCTTCCGGCTTACGTCACCGCCATAGCATTTGGCGAGAACATCTTTTTTATAAGCTTTAATCGTTTCTCTTGCAATAATCTTACTTCCTACCGCTGCCTGGATCGGCACCTCAAACTGCTGGCGCGGAATAATGTCTTTCAAGCGGAGCGCCAATACTCTGCCACGGGATGCTGCATTGCTTTTGTGGACAATAATAGACAACGCGTCAATAAGATCCCCGTTCAGTAGAATGTCCAGTTTAACGGCATCTGTTTTTTGGTAACCCGAAATCTGGTAGTCCAAAGAAGCGTATCCCTTCGTTGCCGACTTCAACTTATCAAAGAAATCAAAAATAATTTCCGCCAACGGAATTTTATAAGATAAATCCACACGTGTTTCATCCAGATAAGTCATCGTCTGAAATTCACCACGACGATTTTGCACCAATTCCATTACATTACCCACCATGTCAGAAGGCACAAGTATTTCTACCTTAGCAATCGGTTCTTCTATATGCTCAATTTTTGTCATAGGCGGCAATTCCGCCGGATTATCCACGGCTATCATCTCCCCGTCTGTCTTGAATACATGATAGATAACCGACGGTGCCGTTGTAATCAATTTCAAATTATATTCCCGTTCCAGACGTTCCTGGATAACATCCATATGGAGCAGCCCGAGGAAACCGCAACGAAATCCGAAACCAAGTGCCTGTGACGTCTCCGGCACATATTCAAGCGCTGCATCATTGAGCTGCAACTTTTCCAATGCCATCTTCAGCTGATCATAATCTTTACTTTCAATAGGATAGAGGCCGCAGAAAACCATAGGCAACGCCTTACGGTATCCGGGAAGAGGTTCTTTGGCACCATTTTCAGCGGATGTAATCGTGTCACCTACTGCACAGTCTCCTACATTTTTTATGCTCGCTGCTACATATCCCACAGATCCACAGGTCAAAGTAGCAGTAACTTTGGGAAGAGGCGTAAAGTATCCTACTTCTGTAACCGTATACACTTTCCCTGAAGACATCATCTTTATCTCCATACCTGGCCGGATCTCCCCATCCATAATACGGACATAAGCAATAGCACCTTTGTAAGGGTCGAAGATGGAATCAAAAATCAGACAGCGGAGCGGTTTATCGGAACAATCTTCCGGCGGCGGAACTAATTCCACAATCCGCTCCAGCACATTCTCTACATTAAGACCGGTTTTAGCACTTACCGGAACCGCTTCTGACATATCCAGACCGATAACATTTTCCACTTCTTTCTTTACCCGTTCCACATCGGCGCTGGGTAAATCAATTTTATTAACGACCGGGATAATTTCCAAATTATTATCAAGCGCCAGATATACATTGGCCAAAGTCTGCGCCTGTACGCCTTGTGTCGCATCAATGATAAGAATGGCTCCCTCACAGGCAGAAAGGCTTCGAGACACTTCATAGTTGAAGTCTACATGCCCCGGAGTATCAATGAGATTCAGCTCATACATTTCTCCATTTTTATATTTGTACATTAAACGGGCAGACTGCTCTTTAATCGTGATACCTCTTTCCCGTTCCAGTTCCATTGTATCCAGTATCTGCGCTTCCATATCGCGCTTCTGCACAGTTCCCGTCATCTCAATAAGACGGTCCGCCAGTGTAGACTTGCCGTGATCAATGTGGGCAATAATAGAAAAATTCCTGATATGGTTCGTATCCATAGTCTCTCCTGCATGGTTATTTATCGACAATTATTCGTATTTCATTCAGTACACATTATAGCAGAACCTCAAAGCGGGGAAAACTAATTTCCATGCCATTTTCTCATGACCGGCATAAGAATAGCAAGTAAAACCATAATGATCCCTGTTCCTTCAAACAAACCGAACGTCGTTCCAAAAAGGAAATAGGATGCGATGACAGAAACGGCCGGTTCCACGGTCGCGGTCACTGATGTCTGCTCTTCAGTCAACCAGGCAAGTCCGGCATTATAGCAAATGAAAGCGATAACCGTACCGCAAATAATAATCATGAATATATCAAAAAGTACATCATCATGAAAAAACGTGCCTAAATCAGTAACAGGATCAGCCATATACCCCATTATACCGCCGAAAAGCATGCCGAACATAAGAAGAAATGAATTATCCAGTGTCATCATCAATTGCTTTGGATAAATGGAACAAAAAGCATAAAATACGGCGGACAAAATACTGTAATAGATACATTCCGCAGGAACAGACAATGTCCGGGGATCTCCCCCTGTCGCCAGAAGAAATACACCTCCTACCGCCAGCACTACAGCAAACATGTCACCCATCCCCGGTACCTTTTTTCTTCGCAGAGCCACCCAGCAGATAACAAGTGCGGGGCATATATACTGAATCACTGTAGCCACAGCCGCGTTTCCCGCACCAATTCCCGCAAAATAAGTATGCTGCATAAGCATGAGCCCCAGACCGTAAAAAATAAGTTTGATCCATAATGTAGGATATTCCTTAAGTATCCGCATAGACCGCCCCAAGGTTCCCCGCATAAAAGCAATCACGAAAATAATAAGTGCCGTAGAAATCATACGGAAAACAGTCAGGTCCATAGCGGTATGATCATTATGTGCAAGAAAATGCTGGGCCGCAAGCCCACTTCCCGCCCACATGGTTCCGGCAATTACCACTAAAAAAACTGCAAAGAATTTCATAGCGTCTCCTTGCGTATCAAACATACACGCACAAACTTATTTTTAAATTTATTCTTTAATTTTAACAAAAAACTGTTCCCCTGCAAGGATGTTAGGAAAACAGTTTTGGGTTATAGGACAAAACGTGTTGATGGCTAATCCAAAAAAACAAGCAGGAAATGAATTGGATTTATATGATTCCGACCACACAATAGCATCTCTCCATGTGAAAATGGAATCCTCTAATTTGGCTCATTCATCCATGGCTTTATACAGTTTAGAAATACTTCTTTTAAAAAAATAACCCTATAACCTTCAAAAGATGTTCTCCGGCTATCCCGGTAACCCGTCCGTATAGGAAGCCCCGGCATATGAAAAAAGACACCTACATTTGTAAGTGTCTTTTCCTTTATCAGCAGCTT
>OGQT01001036.1_pt1 | contig 23303 bp, 27 predicted proteins | sample 1553261 | NCBI WGS metagenome assembly OGQT01 (sample SAMEA2579992, study PRJEB22360) | human gut metagenome | biome: human gut; feature: human-associated habitat; material: faeces | place: Denmark | collected 2008/2010
TTTTATTAAAAAATCAATATAGTAATCTTTTTGTCTAAAAAAATCTAAAACGCTTTTTTGATTTGGGTTTGCGGTTCTCTCGTTCGGGTCCGGCGCGAGCAGCTTATGCTTTTCATATGAGCTGGATTTATATAAAAAATAGCCAATAAAAACCTTTTCATGCGACCCCTTACTCTGCAAGCGTTCATTGTTCATGCTCCTTGCACTAAACCCACCTATAAAAATCCATCAGGGGCCTGGTTCACTACTTTAGTCTTTATTGACTATCTTCCCATTAACAAAGTCTTTATTCAATATGGTCAACTTAAATAGGATTGTTTAAAAGACTGTATTAAGGATACCTTATAATTCGTGCCATATTCACCACACATAAATAAAATACCTATTATTTTTAAGAGCCTGCCTACCTCTTATGCAGCAGTTAGTCCCTGCTTGCCGAAGCCAGTTATTAAAGGGAACTGTTAGGTTGCACCCTGATGGGGAGTGATGGAGTCGAACCACCCGAGACCGAAGCCACCAGTTTTATGCCTTATCCAAGATTTGAACTTGGTATTTATAGGTTTGAAATCCTTGATTATTTATTGTAGGAGCATTTCGTAAAGCTATTCTATTACGATTACCAGCTTTAAGAATATCTTTTACTGGAATACACCACATGTCTAAATTTTTATTTACACAAAATAAAAAATCAAGCTCAGAATGATTTATAATATTATCATAAACGGCTCCTTTTGTCCCTCCTGTATTTCTCAAACTAATTTCTCCACTTTCAGTTTGAGTAGCTTTACATTGTACAGTTTTTAAAACACCGTCTTTTTCAATTATCAAATCATACCACTGAGTGTCATTTAATGGAAGAGAAACTGTATATCCTTGACAAGTAAAATAATTTATTGCCATACTTAATCCAATTCTTCCAATTTGTTTTCTATTAATTTCATTCACTATAAAATCTCCTATTAAGACCAGACTGGCCTGCTACCCCTACAGTATAACTCCCCAAAATTTTAAACGAAATCAACTTTATCAAACATTGGGGCATAACTCTTAACATGATTATGAGTTAAAACACCCATTAAAGTTTCTTTATTATTTTCTTCTATAATGTAAATATGAGCTGTGTCACTTGTAATAGCTTGTCTACCTTTTGGAGCAGTTAATAATTTAGCACATTTTTCAACTCTTTGCATATCAGTTGTGTTTAATTCCATGCGTCCTCGACTACCAACAACCGCAAATATTGGCTTGCCATTTTTAATCTTCGGCTTAGTATTAATAATCTTACCGCACCAATTAATATTGTATTCTTCATGCACATCTGTTACAATGAGATGAGTTTTTACTAAAACTTCTGCCATTATTTTTACCCCTTAAAAGAATTGAAAAAATTCATTATATCTTCATTTATCTGTCTTGTTTCAATATTCTCACTCCTTGGAGCGGATTTAGACACATGAGACGGATGTTGCTCTTTCCAACAGGAAAGAAAATGTTTTGTAAGATTTTCTTCTTTTTCAAATCCTTTTTTACAAGTTGGACAAATATACATATTTAATCTCCTTTATTTATCAAATCGCCACTGTACTTATTTCAACGCTTTAAGATGCGAGCCAGCTATTGTTTGAATTTGCTAGTAGAATTCGAACCATTAACTATGGGCGATAAGCCTTTTCATTAACTACTCCTGTAGAAATAGTGTGCTTAAAAAGACAGGATAAAAATAACTAGACACTGAAATATTCTTTCTTAGCAGGAAAGCGCCCTATATGAGCAAAATAATCGCTGGATATGTCTATTTATTCACTTCATTAAAAGATGACGCTTTTAATGAAATTAACTTTCGATACCATCTCTGTCAAGCCCTTAGTTTACAAGGACAGTGAAAATATAAGTTCTTCACTACAAACTCATGCTTCCCATTGATTTACAAGGCTATAGCACAAAGCAACCTTGGGAGACTCTCATAGGTCATCTATGGCTGAGCATCTGCCTTAACTCAGACTTTAAAATATTAAACCGTGCTACTTATTCCTAAACTATTTCGTAGCTATCTCCATCAGTACCATTTCAGATACCATACACATAAGATTTTGTGATTTAATATTAAACTGGGGTAGCTGGATTTGAACCAGCTATCCCAAGCGGCCCCTACGGGATTTGAACCCATGCCGTCGCAGTCAAAGTGCGATGTGCTACCGCTACACCAAGGGGCACTATTTATTGCCATGAAAACCAGTTGTTGGTAATTGTTGATTACAATTAGGACAAACCCAACGAAGATTTTCTAACCTATCATCATTGTTTTTACCATTAATGTGGTCAAGAATCAAAGTTAAAGGTTTTCCCTGCCAAATAGGTTTCATTTTACAAATAGAACATTCATAAGGAGTATAATTTCCTTTTTCATACCAAGTTCTTAAAGTTCTTTGAGTTGCAGTAGAATTTTCAATAAATACATTTTCTTCAGTCCTTTTAGTTTTATTCAAATTTCCAAAATGACTATAATCTATACCATATTTATCTAATCTTTTTCTAACTGTAACACGATTAGAACCACTTCTTGCTGCATATCCTAATTTTAAAATTAATTCATTAAAAGAATTACTTTCTGATACCATTTGAGTTAATTCTTCAACTGTAAAATTATCTATCTTTGCCATAATAAAATCTCCTTTATTTTTATTTCTTATTATAACATAAGAAATATTTTAAAAAGATTTAATAATTTTGGCACAAAATTTTTTATCCTGGGCCTTACCGCTTGGCGATACCCCATCATTTCAAGACACATTTTGAATTATTGCCTAACCACTTGGCTATTTACGCACCCTGAGCATAAAACTGGATTCGAACCAGCGTTAATAATTTGCTATAAGCAAAATTTGCTGTATGTGTCTTAAAAGATATTTCTTAAATTTTTAAAAGAGAGGTTTTTAATTAACAAGACTCGTAAAGTTCTAATAGTAATCCTATCAATAATCCCTATTTACTTCAACTCAAATTATTGGTCATCGGCTGGAGCCGGACTACCGGCGTTCTTGTTTTCCTTTTAACTGTATTAAAAGAAATTTGCTGATCCGAGTCTATTATATTTTAATAATCGGGTGGATTTGCACTCGCCTTACTTCTGTAACCTACAGAACCCTCAGAAGATAAACTTCCTTAGCACCTTGCAATTATTATTTACTTTATATATTTATTATATCATTTATTTTATAAAAAATCAAATGATATAATGCCTGGCGTTTCAGGTACTTTTTAACCCTAACTTGCGGAATGCCGCAAGGTCTGATATTCACGCGTGCTCCTTTAGTACCATGGGGCTTAGGTCTCGACCAAGTAGCGGTACTCATTTTCATAGCCGGGGCTCTTGGAAGATGGTTTAGTTCGTTTTATACCGCCTACTCCTTAGGGCGGGAGTCCTATGGAATGGATTCGAACCATTCTAATAGTTATATATTCTCGATTGTACTTATTAAAATACTCATAATGTTTTTTCTGACTATTATCATTATTTTCTTAAAACAGTTTACTCTCTACCTTCAAACCTTTTCTTAACGATACCCAAGTGTTTTTCTAAGATATTCCAGCCAGTTGAAATAAATAGAAATCAATCGTGCATAGGATAATATATACTTTTTAATACTTGGTGTGCTATTACGCCAAAAGAGAATCCATCCTTACCAGTTACGGGGTGACTTCATACTTCTTTTCCAGATGTGTGCGGTTTTAGATAAATATTCTGGATTTTAACTTATCATCCTTCTTACTCCTACTTGAAGAAGCCTCACACATAAAAGCTCTACTCTTTAAAAGATGGCTGCTTCTAAGCCAACTTTCCAAGTATTAATCGGAATGGCGGGATTCGAACCCACGACCTCTTGAACCCAAATCAAGCGTGCTACCAAACTGCACCACATTCCGTTTTAATTCTCAAGACGAAATCCTCCCATGAGGACAAGATACAATCAGGAGTCGAACCTGAAGGTTTTTAGTATATGCAGTATATTCTTTTAACTAAATAATATTGCAGACTTCGTCTTTCGGTCAATAAAGTCTTTTCTTTCTTTACCGCCACCTCATTCTTTAGACGGAAGAAATTTCAAAACTGATTGGAAAGAGTACCTTTATTAACTTATATATTTATTATAACATTTATTTTTATAAAAATCAATTTATTTTATTTTTTGATTTTTATAAGATGGAAGTGGAAAGAATCGAACTTTCGTGACGGCGTTATCAGCACCGCATACTAACCGTTGTATGACACTTCCGAATCCAAAAGACCTTTGCAGGTCTTACATAACTTCTGGATTTTCGTTAAAGAATTTTAAGAACTTAGCTTCATCTTCTTTTGAAGAACAAAACAGTTCTAATTCATCTCCTCTTTCTCCAAGTAATACTCCAATAGCAACATACTGTGTTAAGAGAGATTTCATATTGTATTTATCACCATACTGAGAAGTAAGTGTTACATCTCCTTTACAAGTGTTTACTATTGCAAGAAAATCTTCTACCTGTGAAATCTTTGTCAACTTCATAATATAAAGCTCCTTTCTTATGAAAGTGGATGATTTACAGTTTGTAAATTAGAACGAACTTCTAATTTATATTCATCTTTTATCAAATAATCTACAAGAACTTCAATTAATTCTAAATCATTCATTTGCCGTCCTTCCAGTTTAAAATGATTAAAACCTAAAGGTAAATAAATTTTTTCAATATCTTGCGGGCTAATATAATTTTTATATTTTCTTAACTCGTAATATCTTGAGCCACGACTTGAACAAGTAAAATCAATATTTGTCTTTCCATATAATTCAACTTCTGAAATTGCTTGATAATGTTTTTGTCGATTAGGACAATTAGGAATGCAACAAGGATCAGCAAGTATTTCACATTTTTCTTTATTTTGAATTTTTTCTAAAAATTCAAAATCATTATTCCAATCAAAGTCCATGACTGTTAAAAAATAATTTTTAGAAATTTCTGTGTTCTGTTGCTTCGCATTATCTCTTAAACATTTTGTAATAGATGAAATATATCTATAATCATTTCCATATTTTTCTCTTAAATAAGATTCTAATACAGGAGAATTACATAAGATTTCATTATTACCAGTGTTAAAAATTTCTGTAATTAAATTACATTTTTTATCACTCAAATGTTGTTCTTGTAAAAGACCATTTGTAAAAGTAAATCGTACTGGAATATTATATCCTTGAAAAGTATCTTTAATATGAATTAAATCATAATCCCTATCTAAAAGCAACCTTCCACCATTCCAAATACAATTAGGAGAATCATAAAAAGCTCCAATTTCTATATTATCATAAAACATTTCTCTCTTAAAAGTATAAGCATATGCAAGCATTTCACATAATTTAAAATGTCCACAAAAACCTGGTAAATAGAAATAAACTTTTTTTGAATACATCTAAATCCTCCTAACACCCGATGAGGGAATCGAACCCCCGGCTTGGCGTCCGTAGCGCCACGTTCTTTCCACTGTACTAATCGGGTAAGTCGATAAAGGAAATATCTTTTTCCTTTATCTTATGTATATATAATAACAAATTTTTTATAAAAAATCAATTAAAAGTAAACAGCAGCTCCATCAGGTGTTGAATAATAAGCGTCACTAATAATTACGCCAGTGTTACTGTTTGAAGCATGAACTACAGAACCATCTCCAAGAGAAATAGCTACATGGCCCAATCCATGATAGAAAATTAATGCACCTGGGGTTGAAACCGCAGTAGAAACATCAATCTGTGTTCCACCATAATACTGGTCTGCCGCAGTTCTTGGAACAGAAATTCCATAAGAACTAAATACATATGATACTAAACCACTACAGTCAAAACTATCTGGTCCAGTAGCACCCCAAACATAAGAACAACCTACATAATTACTTGCGGTTGCGGCAATAGAAGCCCCGGTTGAAGAATCTGAAACAGTTGGCTCTTCATAAGAAGGCTCTTCCGCAGTATCTGTATTTTCTTCATCAGAAGGTTCTTCAGTTACTTCTTCCTCTTCTTCTTCATAAGAAGGCTCCTCATTTGTTTCTTCCTCGTAAGAAGGTTCTTCATTTACTTCTTCATAAGAAGGCTCCTCTTCTTCTGGAATTTCTTCTTCATAAGATTCTTCATCTTCATATGAGATTTCTTCTTGATATACTTCCTCAACATTTTCAGTTTCTACTTCTGGTTCATAAGAAGAATCTTCCGTAGGTTCTGCTTGAGTTGCATAATCATAAGTCTCTTCTGGCTCAACATAAGTTGGAGTCATTTCTACAACATCATCAGTGTTACTTACTTCTTCTGTTGTATTTTCTGTTGTTGTAGCTTGCTCGTTGCTAACTGCATCGCTGATTTTTGTTGCTGTTGGATAATAAGTATTCAGAGTAACATAATCGGCACTAACGTATCCATATTTATTATCATCTGTTACTACACTTACCCAGGCGGATTGATCATAAGCCTCTGTAACTTCGATTGAAGCATTCTGATCAACAATATCTAAAACATTGGAATTTTCATCTTTTGTCTGTCTTACTTTCAAGCCGTTTGAATTAACGGTAGCTTTTGTATAACCTTTCGCAAAAGGTTCATCGCCGCAATACTGACTTGCAACATACCCAATCACATCCCCAGATTGAATTTTATACCAACCGTATTCATCCTCTTCCAATAGTACGCCTTGTGCATTATAAGGTAAATTTCCAATTACTTCTCCATCTGGAGCAGACCTTACATTTACATTAGCTCCTGCATAAATATAACTACCAGGCTCTGCCGCAAATGCAGTTATTGGACTTGCGCCTAATAAAGCACTACTTAATATAACAGCTCTAATCACATTTTTCTTCATTTTTTCTCCTTAATACTATATTGCAAGTTTTCGGTTACGAAATTATTACAAAAATGTTACAGAAGTATTAACTAAAAAGGCTTAACTAATAGAATTTTTTCCTTATCTTCATAAACATAATATGTTTTGTAATCTTCATCTAAATAAAAATACTTAATACAAAGAAAGGCATCTGCTTCATATAAATTAAATATGTTATTATAAAACCAAATTGGAATCATAAGTTTATATCCATTAATTGAAAGCCAATATTCAATTAAATCTTTATGATGCTCTTCAAGTAGTTTTACATTGTCTCCAATAGGAACAACAACACAAGATATTCGTTCATAAAATCCTTTTGGAACTTCTTTAATTATTTCTTGCATTTTCTTTTTTCCTTTCTTTGTTAGTAGAATATGTGCGATTCGAACGCCGCCCCAAGCTCCCAAAGCTCGTGTGCTACCATTACACCACATACTCTTTATTATAGTAGACTATTGCGAACTTGCCGTCTACCATCGCCGCTTGGTGACCCAAGCAAAATTTAAGGCGAGTTTCCTCGCCTTAATAATTTTTTATTAGGCTGAGATTATTGACCTATTATAATTAGCTTTGCTTACCGTTGGAAGTAAGTAATCACACGAACGATTAATCCGTAGCTAATAGCGACACCAGTTTCAGTGGCTCCTGGCAAACTCTTACTACATAGTATTATAAATTTCCTTTCAGCACATTCTTCCTTGCGGGATTAGGAGATTGCAGTCTCTTAGAGTTGCACTTAATTGTACTTTTTCATATTTCACCTTGCGGGCTTAATATGTGTCCATATTACAGAACAATAAGTCGCTTTTCTCTATGTAGTCATGTACACTTTTGCTGTATAAGTAAATGTTTTATTTTCTCATATAATATATTGGAAAACCAAATCAGGCTATCTCTGATTAAATATCCAATGCAATCATGTACATATATTATGGATTACGAGGTACACATTTGAGCATCTATACCTTTTGAGTACAGCCCACTCATCGCAACCCTGCTCGTCTTGCTATCGACTCACTTTAGACTATTCCAACTATCTTTCGATTTAAGTCAGAAATGACTAATTAAATACAGCACTTGCTCTTGCGGAACTTGCACCATAAAACAACCTTACTGTCTACCCATTTCTGAGTTTACTTTATAGTACCTTTCCCATGATACCCGACCAGCCATTGTCCTCAGCGGATGCCCCAAAACTTTAGGTTGGAACGTTAGTAAGTATTGGTTTTCTGTTACCCCTCTTTAGAAGGAGGCACTATCGTGCTTTATACGTGTTACCACGCTTATTTAACGACCCGAAACCAGCCGATTAGTTTTTTAAACGTGTTTGCCGAAGCTAGTGCGTTATTGGACAACTAATAATCCGAGCGGCCCCTACGGGATTTGAACCCATGCCGTCGCAGTCAAAGTGCGATGTGCTACCGCTACACCAAGGGGCACTGTTCGAGACGCATACTCACCTTGAGATTTGATTTACAGTCAAATTTTTGAAATTGCTTTTAGCGTCTCTTTATCTTTATTATGTATATATTATATAATAATTTTTTATAAAAATCAAATTTTAGTTCTTTGATTGCCAATCAGGTTACAACCCTGGAAGTTTCTGCTCTACCATCTTGGCATATAAAACCGTACTCGGAACTTCCTTTTTGCGTTTTATATTCTTCCAAACCAAGCCAGGAGTCACTTGTTTTACAGAAAAACGTTACATTTTTCAACCCTTCTAACAAAGTCACTAACGCTATTTTAAACCCTCGATTAGAAATATCATCTAATATATTCAAGATTAGCATATCATCTTGAAGTGCGGGATCTGGGATTCGAACCCAGGACAAACACCGCTTATAAGACGGTTGCTCTAACCATGACTGAGCTAATCCCGCAAATCCCCCAACCGACTCTAACCAATGGTCTTTTGTGGGGTAGTTTTTATTTTTCAGATTTCACTGAAAAGGGGGTGAATCTCTGGGCGTCGTAGTACGAATCTCTACACGTATTAACTTGGCTACTCCCCCGTCCTGCCTCTGGAATGAATTTTATTTATAGATGCTTCAAACACTACATCTTTTTTTTTATTAAAGAGAGGAACGTCTTTCTTCTTCAATAACTAAGTTATCTTTATTCAAGTCAATCATACCAATAGAACCTTTAAGGCTTCTATAACTGTCTAAAACAATAACTTTAGCATAATAATAATTCATAGTATCCCTTGAATCACAGTTCCAATCTTCAATATCAAGAACCTTTAATTTACTTCCTGCTGGAAGATTATCAGAAGTTCCAGTGTCCCAATGTTCAAGACACATATCCTCAGTAGTTCTTAAATAAATTATTCTCGAAAAACTTTTCTGATAAACATATTCAGCAAAATCAGCTCCATATAACCCTACTGCTGGGTTACTTCTACTTTCAGAGGACTTGTCCCGTTCATGAGACTCATTGCCATCATCATCGGAAAAAAATCATTGCCTTCGCTGCCTCCCATAAGAGCCATAAGCATCAGAGGATTACTCATATCCAATCCGCCAAGAGTAGAACCATTACCGCCACCCATTAACAGCATCAAAGGAAGCATATCTTTCATTCCAGAACCGCCTTTTCTATCTCCCAGTAATATTAAAGGAAGTAAATTTCCAAAAGGCTTATCTTCAGAAGCACTTAATCCAGAGAAGTCAATCAAAGTTACAATTTTTGTTACAAAATTAAAGCCAAACATAGACTTTGTAGGAAGAATTTCTTTCTTCTCTCCTGCGGCAACATCTATTACATGGATACCACCGTCTGTAGAAACAACAAATACAGCATTTCCATTTGTGTGGCGAATAACATCACCAACATGAACATCTTTAATAGCACAAGGCATTGCATAAATCATGCCCTTAGCATCAAAATCAATGAGGTCAACATTTACAATTTCATTTTTCTGCTTGTCATAAGAAACAATTTCACCTGCGGCATTCTGTAAAGCAATTCCAAGGTGGCTTAAATGATAGTTATTTACAGGTCCAAACTCAAGGTTTCCAAACATTTTCTTCATTTCCATATTCTTTTCCCTTTCTTTTTGCTCTTGATATAATTGTTCTGTAATAGTTTCATATTCTTTTCTACTTGGTACACTCATAAAATAAATACCACCTCGTTTTTATAGATGAAATTCTTCCAAAAGAGGTAAAATTTTATCTTCAATTTCTGGATAAAATTTATACAAAGTCTGTCTTGCATTCAGAGGTTTGTCTGGTTTTGTGTATCTTGCACATTCCCAGTCAATTATCATCTGAATGTAATCATTACGAGTCTTTGCTTTTACAGTATGATGATGTGCATGATTTCTGTGGAAATTATGTACTTTCTTATAATCAAAGAACGGATACAGGAACACTTTGTCTAAATCGTGAAAAAGACTTCTAAAAGTATTATAGCCGAGAAGTTCTTTTTCGATTTTTCTGAATGCTTTTCTGTGAGCTAATGTGTACTGGATTCTGTCTTTGTTTTTAATCATACCGTTTACCTCTCCTTTCTTTTTTTTTTCTTTCCTTATCTTTATTACATATATATTATATAATATTTTTTATAAAATATCAATAATCAACTTTTTAACTACTAATTAAAAATAATGCCCACCCCTATACCCATAATTTTCCAATTTAAGTGGCGAGACTAAGAATCGAACTTAGATGTCATAATGACCACGGATTTAAAGTCCGCTTGCCGCAATACCCTTTTTCAAGACTAACATGGTTCCGCTGCGTCGCCACTTCGCCTTCTCGCCATAGAGCCTTATGTCGGACTCGAACCAACGACCTACTAATTACTGGTTAGTTGCGCTACCAACTGCGCTAATAAGGCATAAAAATAAGATTTTTTAAAAGAAAACCTTGAAAAACTTTTTAAATCGCTCTATAAAACTAAGAGGTCTATCTGCTGGAGTATAAAATACACATCCACCTAAATACATTCCTGAAGTACAAGACCTGTAATATGGACAATCCACACAACTTTTTGGATAACTCATATGTTTTTAATCTCCTTTCATTATATTAAGGGTGGATAGGGGGAATCGAACCCTCACTTTCAGAGCCACAATCTGATGTACTAACCGTTATACTATATCCACCATAGCGACGGGGGTGGGATTCGAACCCACGGGCCGCTCATCACGGTCTGGAGTTTTCAAGACTCCCGCATTCGACCAGACTATGCTACCCCGCCATAACGATAGGGAGAGGATTCGAACCTCCGGACCGAGTCACCTCGGTCAATAGATTAGCAATCTACCGCATTAAACCAACTCTGCCACCCCACCAAAAGGATTATAAAAAGTAGTAGCAAGAAAAACAAACCATAAGGCTTAGATGTAAAAGAATCTACTACGTTTATTCTTTTGTTTCTAATACATTCCAGATATATTAGAAAAAGATGGCATCCTCCAGCCGTACATACCAACCACACAGAAAGGAAAAAAGAAACACAAAAAACAAAATGTACGGATCTCTTGTTGGAGTTCTTTTGATAGCGGGACTGGGATTCGAACCCAGGACCTCCAGCCTATGAAACTGGCGAGCTTCCACTGCTACTACCCCGCGATATTAACAAAATCTTCCGAGAAAATTTCCAAATTCATCAAAATCAAAACACGCTGGTTCTCTTTCATAACCATCCGCAATCATAAAAGAAACTCTTGAAGCAGGTAATGAAGAATATTGCTTTTTTAATTTAGTAAAATCTTCATCTGTAAAATCCTCTACAACAAAAGCAGTATTATGACAAGCAGATTGAATTAATTTAATTCCACCAAGTAACTTTTCTTTATCAGTCATAAAAATTTTCTCCTTTTTTTACAAGACAGTTTATTTTAGGTTTGTAAGAATTAAAAGTTCTTTCCTTGAAATAATATAATTGTTTGCGGTTTCTGTCTTAAATGACTCCGGCGGGACTTGAACCCAGCATTACGACCTTGAAAGGGTCGTGTCCTTACCATTAGACCACGGAGCCGCAATACTTGTACTGGGACTCGAATCCAGGCTCTCGGAATTAAGAGTTCCTTGCTTTACCAACTAAGCTATACAAGTTCAAAATCCGTCTGACAGGATTCGAACCTGCGATATATCGGTTAAAAGCCGATTGCCATTCCGCTTGGCTACAGACGGTTATTCTGTTTTCGGTATTTCTGTTTTCGTTTCTTCATCTTTATTCTCCTTTTCTTCATCTTTTGGATCTTCTAATTCAATATCTACAAAAGAATTTTCAGAAGCCATTTTTAATAAATCTTCAGAAGTAAATACTTGTTTCATATTTCACTTTCCTTTATTATTATAATATAATTTTTTTAAAAAATCAATTAAGTTAAAGACTTGGCGGAATACATTTTTCAGTATCACTTTAAATGCGAAGACCTTTTACAACCAGTGGGAACATGTCCCCAAACACACGAAGTTTTGGGTAAGCTGGAAACCAACCTCACTTTTTATCATAAGCAGAAATTTTTTCTTGTTTTTCTTCTCTCCATTGAAAACCATAAGCAGAAGTTTTCTTTTTAATGCTTTTTCTTATCATTGAACCAGATTGTTTATTTCCGTTTACTTCTAATCCTGCTTCAGAGAATGAATCAAAACTACGAATAAAATTTCCATCAAAATCGTACTGATATACTTTTTTCTTATGCTGCGGATTATTTGCATAAGCCATTCCTCTATAGTATGAGCTTTTTTGAGAAAAATCTTTATATCCTTTTAAATTGGCTGCAACTGTTTCTCTGGAACAATTTAAAATTTCACTAATTTCTTTAGAAGATTTTCCTTCATCCCACAGTTTTTGCATTTCTATTATAGAAAAATATCTATTACCTTCTCCTCCAATAGAAGAGTTATACCCTATATTTCTATCTGTTGCATTATAATATTTTATCCAATAAATTTCTTTATTGTTTAACTCTTCTTCTAAACATTCTTCAATAATTTCTATGTAAAAATTTTCTTTCCCATATTTTCTAATTGCATTATGAAAATAATTATTATCTTGTTTAGTTAAAGCATCTGAACAATGAGTATAAAATCTTTGTTGAATATTTACACTTTGCCCTATATAAATCTTATTATTTATTTTATTTGTAATTTTATAAATTCCACAAGACATTATATTATATTATATTTCTCCTTTATTAAGCGGTCGGGCGATTGGACCTGACCCGTTTCAACTTAATTGTAATTGCGGTGGGCAGGATTCGAACCTGCGTCTCCAGCCTATGAAACTGGCAAGGAACCACTCCTCTACCCCGCTATATTGTAGGGATTTTTTACGAGATATTTCTCTGTAATGCTACCGTTACACCATACGTCCCCTAAAACGCAGTGGGATTCGAACCCAACACCTTTTCTTGACCATAAAAATAAGAAGAAAAAATCGCTGTATGTATCTCAAACATCCCATATAGGATTCGAACCTATGAATAATAGATTAGAAATCTATTGCCTTTTCCACTTGGCGAATGGGATAGAAAAGAATCTGTTGCCGCAGATTCTCCAAAACTTATTTAGCATTTTATTGGAAACTCGGCAAAGAATCCGCCATTCAGCTAAAATGATTTCTTCAAATCAGACCATCACCGGCATCCTCAGTGCCAGCCAGAGAATCGAACTCTGTAATTCTTCAATCTAAGTTTTTTGTAGTATAACCTGTCACTACCAAACACTGCACACTCATATTTTATTAGGAACGTGCCCAAACCTAATTCTACTACGATGATATTTACTTAATATCGCCGCAGATAGATGACTCTAAGAGGAATCGAACCTCTGTCTACAGATTGAGAGTCTGTCGTCTTAGACCGCTTGACTATAGAGCCGCAAAACTTATTATTTTACTTCCTCTGCTTCTACTGGCTCCTCATTCATAATGGATTCCCAGTATTCAGCATCATCATAAAATTCTTCACACTGTGGACCTAAATCAAAATCATCAAACATAAATATCATTTCCTTTCTTTATCTTATATAAATATTATATAATATTTTTATTAAAAAATCAATTAAGATTTTTTAATTAGCAGGCCGGTGAGGAGTCGGACCCCTTGCCATGAGTTTTCATCTAAAATGCTTAAATTAACTTCCATTCCTCCTCTGATATTTTTTTAATGTCAGATGCTCTTCTGGGAAGCTTTTCAGCATCGCACCATTTTCTAATCGTATTATCAGTTACATTATATTTTTTAGCAATATGAACAAAAGGAGTCGTTCTAATAAGTTCTTTTAATTCATCTCTATTAGGACGTTTTACAGTTCGTTGCAAAAAACTTTGATATTTATTATTACATTCAATGCATCTGGTTGAATTATGACTAATTTCACACCCACAATCTACACATTTAGGATGCTGTTCTTGAGAATAGTTATATAATTCTTCATCTGATAATCTGTGATAATTAGAAAAGATATTTTCTACCAAATAATCATCAAAACTTCCATCATCTCTTAAAGTTTTTACTTTAGAAGTTTCTTCTACTGGAATTAAATAAACCTTATCCTTCCACACAGTTGCAAAATAATCAATTTCGTCTTTAGTGTATTTATGCTTAGTGCTATCACTATTAGAACGAACATTTTGACTTGTGCATGGAAAAGTAAAACTGTGTTCTGTTTTTCCAATAGATTTTTTTATTTGAATTTTCAATAATTCTTTTCCAGTATCAACTAATAAATCATATTTAGATGCATTATAATTTGGTATAGAAATATCAAAACCATACCTTATAAATTCTTCTTGAACTTTTAGTTCAACAAGCTGTCCTTTTATAATATTTTCGCTTAACATAAAAATATAAAGTAATTTAAGTTTCTAAATGGAGACTCACTCCCGCCCAGCGGAATTTAAGGCTACCGACCTATATAGGTGGATTAATCCACCTTTAAAGCATATAATATATCAAGTTGATGTGATTCTTTATCAACTCTTGGAAATAACCTATTAAAAGCTGCAATCATTTCTTTATTTCTCTCATAATTAATTGCACCTTTAAAAATAGATAATATAGATTGTCCATATGACTGGTCTGTTATTACATAGTTATCAGAAAAAATATAATTACTCTCTTCTGTATAACAATCAAGAATAATTAAATAATCTTGAATCTCTTTTGCCCATTTTCTTCCTTCGTCTGGCTCATGACTAATACGCCAAGAAACCTCTGCGGCATAATCTTCATACGACAGTTCAAAACCAACTGCTACGACAGCACGAAAATCTACTCCCATACAGACACCTCTTTTTTATTTTTCTTCTTTCTTAACTTTCTATATATATTATATAAAAAATTTTTAAAAAAATCAATTTAGTATCTATTTATGTAATTTTAATAAAAAATCCTCGGGCAAAATTTTTGTAGAGTGCCCGAGGAGATTTAATAATATTCTGTCTTACAGACCAAACCGCTTAATCATATCAGCGATTTTATCTTGCTCTTCCTGAGTAATCTCTACTTTTGGTTTCATTACCTCAGCTCTCTGTCCTCTAATGGGAGTAGTAGGAGTATCTTCACTCCAATCCCATGCAGTATGAGCCGCTTCATTCTCTGCTGCAATAGGTGTTTTTGGGCATGTCATAGCAATAGCAATCTGAACACGTTCTCCGCCATCATCTGCCCATACATAAATCTTCTTATCCTGCTCTCCAATATAATCGGCTCCAAAAGCCATCGCAATTTTATTCTGCACGTTTACTTTTGCTGTACTGCCCTTTGCCATAATTTTTCCTCCTTAGTCCTGTTTTTCTGTATCTGTAATGCTAAAAGATGCAGAAAGGTCTCTATTCATATGCTCTGTGTTCCACATTGATACTCCAAAGTTTAAAATTGTTAAAATCTGATTAATATCCCAGCTGGGATGTCCATTTCTCAAATAGTCATAGTTACGCTCTACTTCTTTTACTTTTGAGTATAAAGAGTCCTCTTTAAAATCCTTCGTCTCTATCATTATTTCCTTCTCCTATTCTGCAATCTATATAACAATCTTTGCAATAATACAATCCAGTAGTGTGATCAAATTGCATATCAGTCTTATAATATAAACCACCACAATTCGCACATTCAGCAGTTTCCGTATCTGCGCAAGATGGACAAATTACTTCATCAGCCAATTCTACATAATACCCATCATCAAATACAAACCTCTGCCCGCAACATGGACAAGTTCCAAAAATATCGCTATCACCCTGCCCATATTCAATTTCGCAGTCATTACACATCATAGACTCAGTTAATTCAATATTTTTCTTACCACAACATAAGCATTTAACTTCGCCCCCAACTCTAATTTTAGGCATACGATAAATGTGTTTTAAAATTTTTTCTGTATTTGCAGGATGATTCTCCATTCCAAATGAGGAAAAATATGCATACCAAGGAGATTGTGTCATTCTATAACAATACATTGGCTCATAACAACTGGACTGCAATAAATCATTAAATTGCAATGAATTTTTACGATTCTGCACAATTTCATTAATTGGAGCTAAACTATCTCCATAAGGTATATAAGCATATTGAAAAGAAAAATCATCTACTCCATTGTCATATGATTTTAACTTTTTATCTGTCCATTTACTCCAATCTCCAAATCCTGCTTGCGGCAAAACATTATCTTTAACAAAATTAATGCCAACATCAGTTCTAAAAGGGTACTGCCTGCCCGCAAACATCATATCCCAATTCTCAGATAAATAAAGTAAGACTCTCCATTTCTTAGAATTCCACTTCACATCTTCTGGAAAATTAGGCAATTTTTCATCCTTATCAGATTTAAGATAACACATAATTGTACAGCTATCTGTCATATATGATAAATTTCCTGCTCGATACTCACCATCTAATGCATGACATGAACGCCAATTATGATTATTTTCACTGGCTGAGAGAAAATCAAGCGGATGCACAGAAAGACATAATGTTCCTTCAATTTTATCCTCTTGGATAATCATACTTGCCGCAGCCTGTAAAGCTTCCAATGCCTCTTTATTGCTTTCAAAAAACTTAAAAGCTTTTAAAAGTTTCATATCTTTTGGAATTTTATCGCCTTTATCTGTAACAATAGAATTGATAACTCGATTTGTAAAAAAGCCTTCTTTCTGAGAACTGATAAAATCAGCTAAACCAGGATTAGAATAATTTTGTTCAACTAAATTCGCAAAATCATCAACTTTGACTTCTTTATCATGTTTATTTAATTCAAAAAATACTTTTTTTGGAAATTCATAAATCAATTTTCCGCCCATTGCCTCTATGAAATCTCGTTTTCCTTCAAGCCATTTTTCAAATAAATCATCTACAACAGGATTTTTTATACCCTGTGAATAAGAAACAACTTTTTTAAATTGCTCTTTAATTTCGTCAATCTCTTTTAAGCTCAATCTTCTGACCTCTCGCTACCACATTTAGGACATGCAGACATTTTTTTCTTCTCATAAGCTGTCCCACAATCTAAACACCAAGTTACATTATCAACACAACAATCTGGACAATAATACACAATCTTCTTATTCTTATTTCTGGTTGGAATCACTTCATACTCACAAAATGATTTTCCGCAACTCTTACATCTGTAATGAGGTGTATAATCATACCAATCTTTATATTTACTGGTATCATAACCCCATTTTGTTCCATTATAAGTATAAGAATATTCAATATATTCAAAGTCTGGGATATTCTGTTCTTTAAGCATACGTTTTACTTTTTCAATAGTAGCCATCCAAGGCTTTAAATGCAAAGTTTCATATCTGGTATGCTCGTTATTGTAACCTATAGATAGATTAACTCCAACAACATCCCATGCTGGACATAACTCCGCAATATCTGAAAAAGTTCCAAAAGCTTCAATAAAACCAAATGATTCTACATATGTAATAAAATCTTCATTGTAGCAATCATAAAATACACAATCATTTGTCCCATGCCTGTCTAACTGAATCAAATATTTTAGACCTGGAATTGGACATTCAGGAAAATCTTTTACAAGCTGTGCGGCACCAAGACCGCCTACTTCTTCATCTGTAGTAAAAATTACTGTAGGACGAAGCCCAGACTGGATAATTTTAAGTATAGCAAATACACCTGCACGATCATCTGCTCCAAGACCCTGCGGACTCCACATTACGCCTTTTTCTCTATCGTAATAGATTTCTTCTGGCGGTTCTGGAAATACTGTATCTACATGAGCTACCAGCCCAATCGGAATATCTCCAATAGCGTATAAATAATCTCCTGTATAAGTAAGATTATCATATCTGCCACACAGAATCCGATTTAACATCCTCATTAATTTTTCGGGAGAAGCTTCAGCTAAATTTTTAAATAATTTTACATCATTAGGACTTAATACCTGCACATTAATCTCCTCTCTTTTTCTTTTTATAAATATATTATATTATATTTTAATTAAAAAATCAATTAGCAGAAATTTCATCCCGATATTGCTCAATAGATTCTTGGTTTGCGGCAGAGAGAACATGATAACATAAACGGCAATGCCCACCTTCTTCACATTTTTGGCGGCAAGTCATTCTTCTTTCTGATAACACTGGATTAATAACACGATTTAAAGCACTAAAATTTAAACCTGTAACTAACATATTAAGATTACCTGGCCAGTGTTTTTGTTCAGCATAAATACGAAACATCGCACGTTCTTTTTGATAATATTTTTCTCTATCTTCAGTAAAATCTTCAAATTCTATTGCGGCAATATAATCTTCATATATTCCTAAATCCTCTGGACGAATCCAAGTACCTACAATACCATTATCTCGAGGTAATCCATCCTTTAAAGCTAAATTAGGTACTGCCCGCACAGGAACATCAATGGATTTAACTAAATCCATATTAAAAAATAATGGAGCATCAATTAAAGCATAACAAACTCCAAGCTCTTTTAATGCTCTTAATTCATATGCGGTTTTAACTCCAGCGTTATGATAAAAAGGAATGTTTTGAGCTTTAGCCGCAACACAATCATCAATAGTATCTACACATATAATAAATCTTTCTTGAGATAATATATTATAATTATTTATTTCATTCCAATTAATTTCCTCATCATGGTTTGAATGAACTAATATAATTGTTGCTGTTGGATATTTCTCAAAAAAATCTGGAATTGCTTTTCTATCTCTATAATAAAACTTAATTTCATCTGCTTTATGCAGATATTCAGCTTGTTGTCTACTGGATAAACAAAATTTCATAAGTATACACTCCTCCTTTATAAATATATAATATCATAAAAATATAGCCTTGTCAATTAAAAAATAGTAAAGCCATTTTTTGTTTTAGGTTTACGAAGTGTGCGCCCAGCGCCGGCCGGCTTTGTTTTACCGAACTTTATGGGGCTGAAAAAAAAGAGAGTTGCTATATAGCAACTCTCTTAGTTTAATTACTCCTCAACTGAATCAGTTGGCTCCTCATCAACATCTTCGTCTACCGGCTCACCTGCCAGCTTGTATCCTTTTATAATTCTCTTTTTACCTTCAGCGCCAGTTACTTTCATATCTGTCTTTTCAGCAATACCAGCCTCAACCAGGGCATTCAGTCTGTAAACACATTTAGCAACTGTAGCATCTTCATCTTCAACCTTTGCCGCAATATCTGCGATAGTCTCAAACTCATCTGTCAGGACTGCCTGAATAGCTTCCTGCAACTTATCAGATGTAGCTCTCTTTTTCTTAGCATTCTCTTTTGCTTTATTCAGCTTCTTATCCAGAAGAACGATCTCATTCTCTGCGAAGGCTTTCAGCTCTTCACTTGTTACTGTTGGGTCATCAACACCCTCTTCTTTTGCTGGATAAGACATAACGCCAGTCTCTGCGAAGTGAATAAGTGCCTGATACATCTCTCTCTTTGTAATTTTTTCCATAATCTATACCTTTTAACCTTTCTTCATCTTTGATAAATATATTATATAATAATTTTTATTTAAAAGCAAGTCTCTCTTTTAAAGTGCCATTGAAATGTCTCCAATACGATAATCTGGAGCAAACAGATTTCCTGCCTCAAGGAGATGTCTGGCACTATAAAATTTACTCCAGTTATTGGCAGTATCAATAACCATTCTGTCATCAACTTCCTGGTAATCTTTGTCCATACTCTGCATCCAGCTTGTATCTTCAAGGTCTTTTTCATCTCCCTTAAAACCGAAAAGGGCAAGACCTTTATCAGTACAATCTGATACATATACATAATAGTATGGCTCTGAATAGAATCTATTTAAAATCTCTCTTTTACGAATAGTTTTAAAATATTTTGCGGTGCAGCTTGCTTTTACATCATGAACAACGATAGTTTCTACGATTTTAGTTTCATCTTTATCAGAAATAAGTCTGATAGTAGTCATGTTGTGAAGAAGATGGTTTTCACCGGTGATTGAATCTTGAGCTGCATGGTCATCAAAGCAGTCTGGACACAGGAGTCTTCCATCTACACAAATCAGCTCACTTTCACTTCTGTAAGACTCTCCGCAGACTGAGCAGAATACTGCTACATCGCAGCATTCGCCCATCAGATGTCCTTCATTATCATAGAAGTCAGCTTCCTGTCCGCATCCCATACACTCAGATTTACCGGAGTAGTTGAAACTTACTATGATACGGTCCTCATAATCATCCTTATTTGCTAAACAGAATAAATCTTTGTTGAAATATGCTGCGTTCATATAAGGATCATTTAAGAAGTCATTGTACATCGCATTAGATGATGGAAAAACAGCTACTTTGTAGTCATCCACAAGAAAGTTATCCTGCGGATAATACTCTCTTAATGTATCCTCAAAGTTCCATTCAGGCATATTCTTTGCGGCAAGCTCTCTTAACAGACCTAAAGCGGCTTTAGTTAAGTTAGAGTTGAAGTAAGGATAAGACTTAATGTTTGTAATAAGGTCTTTATTAACAACCATCAGCTCTCTCCATTTCTTATTACTCCACTCCAGCCCGCAAACATTCATCGGCTCAGAAGCTGTAAGGTATGCAACAATAACCATCGGAGAGTTCATCATTTCAACAGTTCCCTGTCTATAACATCCGTTATCATTCCATGACATACAAGAGGTCCAGTCAGACTCATTATCACTCATTGTCGCATAATCTAAAGGATGAATGGAAAGACAAAGGTTACCTTTTAACACTTTCTGATTCAGAATCTGAGAAACTTTAATACGAAAGTCCTCAAAATTGCTCATGTTCAATCCATAAGCAGAAGCAATCTTTCCAAGAGCTTTCATAGTTTTGCAACCATGCTGAATCTTAATTTCTTTTCCTTCTGGAGTCGGAACCATGAAGGTGTCACCTGTGTAAACATTGTCAATCAGCTCAGAGTTGCTGCAAATAGCACAGATGTTTTCATAAAGTTCTCTTTTCTCATTCTCATAAGCATAGTTACTCTGAATGTAATCCATCCAAAACTTATTCTGGATTTTATCAATGAACTCTCTCATAAAGAGGTGCTCATCCATCAGGTCATTCATTTCTCTACGCATCTGACCGGATTCTTTTTCAAAAGTAACAGTTTTAGAAATGATAAGTTTGTTACCAAGCAGCTTATACAGATATGGCACCTTGGCGTCAGCCCAGAAGTGAAGAAGCTCTTTACCACTTACACTTCTCTTGCCATAATACTCACTTGCATAAGTATCAACATATTTCTCAAAAGCAGTCATCTCAGCATCTGTAATCATATCTCTTAAATCGAATACTTTTTCCATATCTTTAATTACCTCTCTCTTTAACTTTCTATAATTATTATATTATATTTTTTATAAAAAATCAATCAAGCTTCATTATGTCTAAGAAAGCATCTTTGTTACTTTATCCTCTACATAAGCCAAGTCTGAAGGTGATAACTCAAATGATGCCCGTGCAGTAAATGTCGTATTTCCTTTACGATATTCATTAACAATCTGCTGAGCAAGGTTATCAAGATCTTTCTGATGAACCATAAAACCTAAGAATAAATTAGATTCTCCAAACATTAAATATCATCTCCTTTTCTTTATCTTATGTATATATTATATTATAATTTTTATAAAAAATCAATAGCTGTCTTTTTGACTACCAAATATCTCTTGGAGATGCTACATATATGTCTGATGGCATATCCGGCGTCCGCACAAGCACCTTCCGCAGAATATTAGATTCGTGCTCAGGCTTATTCATAACTTTAAAGTCTGAAAAAGTAAACATTAAGTCAGCCCGCACTCTTTCTCCATCCATGTAAAGTTCTCTCCAAACATCTCCAAGCTCTTCTCCCCATCCATCAAGAATAAAAAGAGTTTCTGGAAATACTTTACTTAATTTAATCATGTCCTCTATATGGTCATACCACTTAATAGGCTCCTCAAAGAAGCCATCCAAGAGAGGACTTTCATCCTCTCCGACTTCAAAATCATAAGGATTGATACTATTAAGGGCATTTACAACATCTGCTTCTTTTGGCATTTCAGTTTTCCCAAAATGAATGAAACTGATTTTATAATTTGTTAAATATCCCATAAATTATTTCTCCTTATTTGCTTTAGTGCATCTGGTTAATACCGTCTGCTTTACATTCTTATAAACTTTGTGGTCTTTGATAGTACCACGAATCCAGTATGATTCGCCTTCATCGAATCTTACTCTGGTAGAAGATGTAATCCAAACAAACACATTACCTGCGGCGTCTTCCATTGTATAGCAAGTGCTCGGTCCATAATAGCCATTGATTTTCAGTGCTTTGGTGACGGTAACTTCAATTTCAATTCTGTTACCGATTTCTCCAACATAATTAGAATGGCTTTCTTCATAGAGCAGAGCATTAACTGCGGCTTCTACAATGTTATCATTTTTAAGAGATTCACCATCGCCAACATCTTCCCAGTTAAGTCGAATAGCGTCGACTCCTTCTGGAAGTTCTTCTGGCAGTTCTGCTTCAGAAGATAAAGACCAACCCCACCATTTTCTATACTGACAACCGTTTTCTTTAAACCACTCTTTGTGCGGATAAGTATCACCTTTGAAAATTGTGATATATCCATTTTTAAAACCAAGAATCTCTTTCTGAGATTTCCAATATGGGTCGTTGGAGTGATCTTCTGCGGCATTTGCGGCAAGGTCTGGATAATATTTCTTATATTCAGCATTGCTGTATGCACGTACCTGCTTCAGATTTCCATTCGCCATTTTTACTTTGATATACATTTTAGTTCCTACGAAGTAAGGTTCTCCAACCTGTTCCAGTCCTACATAAGATCTTGCTACTAATGCCATATCTTGAACACCTCTCTCTTTCTTTATCTTATAAATATATTATATTATATTTTTTATAAAAAATCAATGGCGGTTTATTAGTTGCCTTATGAGATGGATTTAATTCCCGACCTTTCCATACCCATATGAAC
>OGQT01001054.1_pt1 | contig 23034 bp, 14 predicted proteins | sample 1553261 | NCBI WGS metagenome assembly OGQT01 (sample SAMEA2579992, study PRJEB22360) | human gut metagenome | biome: human gut; feature: human-associated habitat; material: faeces | place: Denmark | collected 2008/2010
CCACACCGGTAAGTGTCTCCAATGTACGGATGTTACGGCCCTCACGACCGATAATGCATTGACTCTGTTTGGCCGTTCACCCGAAAATCAGTAACTTTGCACCCAGATAAGAAAGATAAGAAAGCAAAGCCAATCACCACATGATAGCTACCTCCAATTTAGGAATACAATTCGGTAAAAGAGTTCTTTTTCAGGATGTGAACCTGAAATTCACGCACGGCAACTGCTATGGCGTGATCGGTGCCAACGGCGCCGGCAAATCGACGTTGATGAAAATCCTGTCGGGCGAGCTTTCGCCCACACACGGCAACGTGACAATGGGCCCGGGCGAGCGTCTCTCGGTTCTTGAGCAGGATCACTTCAAGTTCGACGACCAGACGGTGATGAACACCGTGCTCCAGGGTCATTCGGTGCTCTGGGACATCATGGAAGAGAAAGACGCCCTCTATGCCAAACCCGATTTCTCGGACGCCGACGGCATCCGCGCCTCTGAACTTGAGGAGCGTTTCGCCGAGCTCGAGGGATGGAACGCCGAGGCTGACGCCGCGGCACTCCTTTCCGGCCTGGGCATACGCGAGGACCGCCACCAGATGCTGATGCGCGACCTCACCGGTGCCGAGAAAGTGCGTGTGCTCCTGGCGCGCGCCCTCTACGGCAACCCCGACAACCTTCTGCTCGACGAGCCTACCAATGACCTTGACCTCGACACCGTGGCGTGGCTCGAAGACTATCTCTCGAAATTCGAGAACACGGTGCTTGTGGTCAGCCACGACCGCCACTTCCTCGACTCGGTCTGCACGCATACGCTCGACATCGACTACAACAAGGTGACACTCTTCGCCGGCAACTATTCGTTCTGGTACGAGTCGTCGCAGCTGGCCCTGCGTCAGCAGCAGCAGCAGAACAAGAAGGCCGAGGAGAAACGCAAGGAACTTCTCGAGTTCATACAGCGTTTCTCGGCCAACGTGGCCAAGTCGAAACAGACCACCTCGCGCAAGAAGATGCTTGAGAAACTCAATATCGAGGAGATCCAGCCTTCATCGCGCCGCTACCCCGGCATCATCTTCACCCCCGAGCGCGAGCCGGGCAACAAGATTCTCGAGGTGCACGGCCTCACAGCGCTTTCGCCCGAAGGCGAGGTGCTGTTCAAGGATGTGAACTTCCAGGTCGAGAAAGATGACAAGGTGGTGTTCCTCTCGCGCGACCCCCGCGCCATGACCGCCCTGTTCGAAATCGTGATGGGGAACCGCAAGGCCGACGAGGGTACGTTCGAGTGGGGCCAGACCATCACCACAGCATATTTGCCGCTCGACAACTCGGCGTTCTTCAACACCGACCTCAACCTTGTCGACTGGCTCTGCCAGTTCTCTGACGACTCGTCGGAAATCTATCTGAAAGGTTTCCTCGGCAAGATGCTCTTCTCGGGCGAGGAGGTGCTCAAGAAAGCCTCGGTGCTTTCCGGCGGCGAGAAGATGCGCTGCATGATCGCCCGCATGATGCTGCGCAACGCCAACACCATGGTGCTCGACACACCCACGAACCACCTCGACCTTGAGTCAATCCAGGCGCTCAACAATACCCTCAAGACATTCAAGGGGAACCTGCTGTTCGCCTCGCACGACCACGAGTTCATCCAGACCGTGGCCAACCGCATAATAGAGCTTACCCCCAACGGCATAATAGACAAGATGATGGACTACGACGACTATATCACAGACGAGAAGGTCGCCGCAGCCAAAGAACGTCTCTACGGCCGATAATATCCACACGACACAACCCTCATACGATTATGGTAAAGCATATAGTGACATTCAAGCTCAAGGGCACGCCCGAAGAGCGCCTGGCCGTAGCCCGCGATTTCCGCGACGCGCTGATGAAACTGCCCGCGACGATCGACTGCCTGCAGTCGATGGAAGTGGGTATCAACGAGAACCCCGCTGAAAGCTGGGATCTGGTGCTCACGGCCGTGGTGCTGACCATGGAGGATGTGGCCGTCTATGCCACACATCCGGCACATGTCGCCATCATAAAGAACCACAAGGACTCACGTGCCTGTGTGGATTATAATTTCTGAAAATCCATCACTTTCAATACAACATACCCGTGATTGCTTTCTTTAAAAAAGGAACCAGTGAGTTCTATGCCGTCGAGGCCGACCACAAGCTCGACAAGCTCGAACTCGAAAAGCTCACATGGGCTTTCTCAGGTGCGAAACCCCTGAGCGCCACATCTGTCAAGGGCACATTCGTGGGCCCCCGCCGCGAGATGATAACCCCCTGGAGCACAAATGCCGTCGAGATCACCCAGAACATGGGCCTTGAGGGAATAAGCCGCATCGAGACATTCACACGCGTGCCCGACGGCCAGGAACCCGTTTTCGACAAGATGCTCCAGCGTGTCTATGACGGTATCGGCCAGCGTGTCTTTGCCGTCGACCGCAAGCCCGAGCCCATAGTCCACATCAAAGACATACACGAGTATAACCTCAGCGAAGGGCTGGCCCTGTCGGCCGACGAGGAGGCTTATCTTACCTCGCTCGCAAAGAAACTCGGCCGCCCCCTGACCGACTCGGAGGTGTTCGGTTTCTCGCAGGTGAACTCTGAGCACTGCCGCCACAAGATTTTCAACGGCACGTTCATCATCGGCGGCGAGGAGAAACCTCAGTCGCTCTTCAAACTTATCAAACGCACATCGCAGGTCAACCCCAACTCGCTGGTGTCGGCCTACAAGGATAACGTGGCCTTTGTGGAAGGCCCGAAAGTCGACCAGTTCGCACCGGTCAACCCCGACCGACCCGACTATTTCAAGGTAAAGGAACTTGACACGGTAATCTCGCTCAAAGCCGAGACACACAACTTCCCCACCACAGTGGAGCCGTTCAACGGCGCCGCCACAGGCACCGGAGGTGAAATCCGCGACCGTCTCGGCGGCGGACGCGCCTCGCTCCCCATTGCCGGAACAGCCGTCTACATGACCTCATACCCGCGCCTCTCCGAGGCCCACAAATGGGAACTGATGATGAATCCGCGCGTATGGCTCTACCAGACCCCCGCCGAGATTCTGATCAAGGCCTCGAACGGCGCCTCTGACTTCGGTAATAAGTTCGGCCAGCCGCTGATCTGCGGCTCACTGCTCACGTTCGAACATGACGAGAACGGTCGCCTTTACGCCTACGACAAGGTCATCATGCTTGCCGGCGGTGTCGGCTATGCCGCCAAAGACCAGGCCATCAAGGGGCATCCCCAGGCCGGGCAGAAAGTGGTGGTGATGGGTGGCGACAACTATCGCATCGGCATGGGCGGCGGCGCAGTGTCGTCGGTCGAGACTGGCCAGTATGCAAACGCCATCGAGCTTAACGCCGTACAGCGTGCCAATCCCGAGATGCAGAAACGCGTCTCGAACGTAATACGCGCCCTCGCCGAGGGTGAGGACAACCCCGTGGTGTCAATCCACGATCATGGTGCCGGCGGCCACCTCAATGCCCTTTCCGAGCTTGTTGAGGAGACTGGTGGCAAAATCGACCTCGACGCTCTCCCCGTCGGCGACAAAACCCTTTCTGCGAAAGAGATTGTCGGCAACGAGAGCCAGGAGCGCATGGGGCTGGTAATCAAGGCCGACGACATACCCTACGTGGAGCGTATCGCCCAGCGCGAGCGCGCCCCGATGTATGTGGTCGGCGAGACAACCGGCGACGACAAGTTTGTGTTCGAGGACAAGAACGGTGTCAAGCCCATCGACCTGGGCATGGCCGACATGTTCGGCAACTCGCCCAAGACCGTGATGCGCGACGAGACTGTGAAACTGACTTACAAGGATGCCCCCTATGACCCGGCCCGTTGTCTCGAGAACCTGACTTCGGTGCTCGCGCTTGAGGCCGTGGCCTGCAAGGACTGGCTCACAAACAAGGTGGACCGTTCAGTGACTGGCCGTGTGGCACGTCAGCAGTGCCAGGGTGAGATTCAGCTCCCTCTAAGCGACTGTGGCGTGGTAGCCCTTGACTATACCGGCCGCCACCTCTATCGGCCATGCCCCGCAGGCCGCTCTCGCCGACTCGGCGAAAGGTTCCGTGCTCGCTATCGCCGAGGCTCTTACAAATATCGTGGGCGCGCCGCTCACCGACGGCCTGAAGGGTGTGTCGCTCAGCGCAAACTGGATGTGGCCCTGCAAGAATCCCGGCGAGGATGCCGCGCTGTATGCCGCCGTGCAGTCGTGCAGTGACTTCGCCTGCGCCCTGGGCATAAACATCCCCACCGGCAAGGACTCGCTGTCGATGACACAGAAATATGGCACCGACAAAGTCTTCGCTCCCGGCACGGTGATTATTTCGGCCGGCGCGCAGACCGACGACGTGCGCAAGACAGTGTCGCCCGTCCTGCAGAACCGCAAGAACTCCGAGCTCTATTATATCGACTTCTCTGCCGACGCCCTCCGTCTGGGCGGGTCGGCTTTCTTCCAGGCACTGAACCATGTGGGCGGCGATGTTCCCACGGTCAAGGATGCCGGATACTTCAAATCGGTGTTCAACGCCGTGCAGACCCTTGTGAAGACCAACCGCGTGCTTGCCATGCACGATGTGTCGGCCGGTGGTCTGGTCACCGCTCTGCTTGAGATGGTGTTCGCCAATACAAACGGCGGTCTTTCAATTACCTCCGAGGGCTTTGTGGCAAACGGCGAGATCGATGCCGCCAAGATCTGGTTCGCCGAGAACCCCGCAGTGGTGATTCAGGTAGAAGACAGCAAGCGTCCGGCAGTTGAGAAGATTCTCGAGACAGCCGGCGCCCGTTTCTGGATTCTCGGCCGTCCGTCGGCAGAGCGCACACTCCTGCTTGAGCATCAGGGCTCCGAGCATCTTGTGGGCATTGACCACTGCCGTGACGTATGGTTCCACACCTCATATCTGTTCGACGCAATCCAGTCGGGCAACGAGTGTGCCACCGAGCGTTTCGAGAACTACAAGCGTCAGCCCCTGCGCTACGCTATCCCCGCGTCATGGAACGGCAAGCTCGCCGACCGCGGCCTGAAACTGCGCCGCGACAATACATCGGGCGTCCGCGCCGCCATCATCCGCGAGAAGGGTGTGAACGGCGACCGTGAGATGGCCTATTCGCTCTATCTGGCCGGGTTCGACGTGAAAGATGTGCACATGACCGACCTCATGTCGGGGCGCGAGACACTTGACGACGTGAACATGATTGTGTTCTGCGGCGGTTTCTCAAATTCCGACGTTCTCGGTTCGGCCAAGGGGTGGGCCTCGGGTTTCCGCTGGAACGAAACCGCCCGCGAGACACTGAAACGTTTCTATGCCCGCGAAGATACCCTTTCGCTCGGCATCTGCAACGGCTGTCAGCTTATGGTTGAGCTGGGCCTGCTCTCGCCCGAGGGAGCACCCGACAATGCCCGTCCGCACATGGAGCACAACATCTCGCACAAATTCGAGTCGCAGTTCGTGGGTCTCACCATCCCGGCAAACAACTCGGTAATGCTGAAGTCGCTCGCCGGCATGAAACTCGGCATCTGGGTGGCTCACGGCGAGGGCCGTTTCATGCTCCCCGGCAAGATGGCGAACTACAACATCGTGGCCAAGTATAACTACGCGGCATATCCCGCCAACCCCAACGGTTCGCGTTATGCCACGGCGGCTATCGCCTCGGCTGACGGACGTCATCTGGCCATGATGCCCCACCTGGAGCGCGCCATCTTCCCCTGGCAGTGCGCATATTATCCCGCCGCCCGCAAGGCCGACGAGGTAACCCCCTGGATCGAGGCCTTCGTCAACGCCCGCGAGTGGATCGAGAAGAACGCGAAGTAACCGCCACCGGCCACCCGCCCCCACATACGTAACATCCGCCACATAAGTTACATAAGTTACATCCCCACCGCACAAAACAAACCGGCACATTCCGAAAGGGAATGTGCCGGTTTGTTTTGTGCGCTAACGCTGCAGATAATGTAACTGATGTAACTTATGTGGCGTATGTAACTTATGTTACTTATGTGAATCAGAACTTGTATCCGACGGTGAAGACGAGATTGGAGTTGTTGTCGGTGACCTTTACCTGGGGGCCGTCGGTCCAATATCCGTCGTATTCGGTGAAAGAAGTGAATGCGTGGTACTCAGACGAGCGGTGACGCAGCACGTAAGCCGCATCGACATAGAACCCTTTGTAACGGTAGCCGATACCGACCGAGTAGTTCTGTATCGAGTTGTCGAACGTATAGGCCACGTTGGTGCCCGATGTGTAAACCTCAACGTCGTTGTCGCGCACTTCGGGTTTCACCTGAGTGCCGGTATAAGAATATCCGGCGCGCACGCTGAACTGGGGGGTGACACGGAACTCGGCGCCGATACGGAATGTGCTTGATGCCTTGAAGTAATCCTTGATGTCCTGGTTGAAGTAATCATATTCGGCACCGTAGTCATCCTTGGTCTTCATGTCGCCGTAAGCGTCATATTCATAGTCGGCGCTGATTATGGCGCGGCCGCCGATCACACCTGCCAGACCGAACATCAGTTTCCACGGCGAGTGCAGGTTCCAGTCATATACGGCCAGGTCGGTCTCCTCGTCACCTTTGACTCCTGACGAATACTGAAACGAAGTAGCGGCGTCATAGCTTGTGGTGAGCGACCAGTATGTGGGGGTATGCACCGCCACACCGAAACGCAGTTCGTTTATCGGTTTCAGTATCACGCCGAACTTGGCGTTGACACCCGAGCCAGAAATATGCTTGCGGTTATAGAGGTCGAAACCGCCGTTGCCCTCAACGATGCCCATTGATGCATTGGCAGGAACATTGGCGTGGTCAAGCGATTCGCCATACCAGGCGTTCTGGGTGAACGACAGGTCAGTGATGCCCAGGGCGGCGCCCCAGTAGAATACGTTCGACACGCTGCCGCCGAGGTTGATGGAGTATTCGTCGATGTAGCCGCGCTCGTCGACATTCATGCCGGCCGTGCCCGTGGTGGGCCTGATCTGCGGATTGGCATCGACGGGATACTGCCACAGTCCGTTGTACATGTCGGTCTCGAACATCTGGCCGGTCTTGTCGTCATACCCGGTTACCGGCGTGATCATGCCCGAGTTGTATGCCAGCACCGACAGCCACGACGGGGCGTCGGGAGCGTTGTTCTGGTACGGGTTGAATTTGGTGTCGTCGTTGAACTTGAGATCCTCGGGGTTGACACCGTCGGTAAACGAGGTGATATAGTTGCTCAGCGATGTGTTGAGCTGCATCCCCGATGCGCGGTATCTTCTGTGGAACGATGCCTGGCGGTTGTAGGATACGCCCCATGACAGGGTAGAGCCCGAAGTGCCGCCGAAGTTGAATGTGCCTACATAGCCGAAATTGTTGACATCGACATGTGTCTGGCTCATCGATGTGCCCCCGGTGACACCGGGGCCCGAGGTCTTGGAGTTCATCATGTTCACGTCAAACGTGAAACCGATATCCGAGCCGCGGTAGACACCGATGCCGGCAGGGTTCTGCGTCAGGGTCGACAGGTCGCCGCCGAGTGCCGTGAACGCGCCGCCCATCGACATGAACCTGGCGGTTCCCCTCAGCTCCTGTGGAGCGAGGTTATATGCGTCGATGGCGCTTTGTGCCATCATGGCCGCAGGCATCAGAGCCAGTGCGGCGCCTATATACAGTTTTTTGGCCATAGTCTTGGTTGAAAGTAGATAGATCAGAAGAAGATGGATCAATTGCCGTCAGGCATGTCAGCGACCTCTGTGACCGCCACCGCCCGAATAGCCGCCGCCTCTTGACGAGCCGCCCGAGAAACCGCCGCCACTGCCGCGCGATGAACCGCCGGTCGAGAATCCTCCGCTGCGTCCGCGGTTGTATGAGCCGGTTGAATGGTTGCTGTTATAGCGGTTGGAGTTGTTATTGTTGTTGTACGACGGTGTGCGGCTCGGAGTCGCGGGCTGACGGTTGTACCCTTCGCGTCCGCGCTGATATGAGCCGTTGACAGACCCCGCGGTGGTGGGACGTCCGACGGGCGACTGATACCCCGGGCGCGATGTGTGGGTGCCGGTGGCCGCACCTGTCGAGGGACGGCGTCCGTTTGAGTTGGCTATGGTGTTGCGTCCGCGGTAGCCGGGACGTCCGGCGTTGGCGGCATTGCCGTAATAGCTGTTGCCTGCGCCGGGACGGTTGGGTCGTGTGGCGCCTGTGGGATTGTTGTAATAGCGGGGTGCCCAGGCCCACGACGGGCCGCTCCATCCCCAGCCGCCGGGATAACCCCAGCCCCATGCTCCGGGATAGCCCCATCCCCACGACGGGCCCCAGGCCCATGACCAGCCGGGCGACGACCAGCCGAATGACCAGTACCAGGGATCGTACCACGACGAGTAGTACCACGGATTGCCGTACCAGCCCCATGGACGGTACCATGAAGAGTAGCCGTACCAGGGCCATCCGGTACTCACATTTATTGTGAGCGATGTGTCGGGCTGACCGGCGGCAGCGGCATATCCTTCGTTGTATCCGTTATTGTATGCATCGGCATACTGGTCATCATCCTGATATGCCTCCTGGGCCACTTCCGAGCCGTGGAAACGCGCCAGGTTCCTGGTGTTGGCCATATTGCCGGCGGCAAGCGCCTCGAACTGTTCGAGCGTTATGGAATCGCCCTGGGCTTTGTCGGTTGCCGGCGCGTGACGATTGTATTCGTCAACGTCGCGAGTCGAACCGGCAACGGGCACATAGCTGTCGGCGCTCTGGAAATCGCCTACATTGTCCCAGGGCACATAACCCGCACCGTCATAATAATACTGGCCCGAAACGGCAGGGCGCGTCGACTGCGTCTGCGTCTTCCGCGGAGTCTGCTGTTTCTGCTCTTTTTTCGCTTTGGCGGGGTCGTAGTAGATATCATCATCATAATACGACTGCGCCATCACTGCCCCCGTGCCGACCATGGCGGCAAGAGACAGGGCTGTAAGTCGTTGTGTAAGTCTGAGATGTTTCATATTGCTTAGACCATCGGGGGCGCCAAACGTTTAACGCCCTTTATGGCTGTGTGCACAAAAATAACAAATATCCCTGACAGTTTGCTCATTTTTCGTCTCTTTAACAATATTTATTAGCAATAGGAATGATTGAAACATAACCGGAGGTCATAAGTCTGGAATCAAAAGATTTCGGATAGGATGTCCGGCATACAAGAAAACTGTGCCGGAAAACGCATCAGACGTTTCCCGGCACAGTCAGTATCTATGTGTTTTCAGTTGTCAGTCGGTTTTGCGGCAAGGGGGTTATTCCTCCTCGATGACAGAGGCACCCGGTTTCATGTCGTATGAGGTCATGGCGATGGTGAAACCCCAGTAGATGAACGACAGGGCGGTCAGGAACGATACCATCCATTCGTTCTGCCAGTACGATGCCTCAAGGAAGAAGAAACCGATGATCATCAGGAAGATGCCGTTGAGCAGGTAGAGCCACCAGTAGCGGTTGCGGCGCGTCGACACCGAGGCGATGATTGAGGCGATGCCCCAGAAGATGAACACGATGGCGAGGAAGTAGGGGAACACGATCTCAGAGAGCAGCACGGATCTTACGAGGCAGAAACCTACGAACAGGTCAATCACGCCTCCGGCAATCCACCATCCCCATCCTCGTGGTCTGTTTATGCCGGCTGCGGCGCAAAGCTGTACGATGCCGACCAGTACCAGCAGCCAGCCGAAAATCTGTGAGGCAACGGCAAAACCGATTACCGGCCAGAACCAGTAGCAGAATCCGCCGATTACAAAGAGTATCCCCACGACGAGCAGTACCCACCAGTAACGGGACTGACCCCAGAAGTTTAACGATAGAGCTTTCATGACTTATGTATTTAATAGTTGATTTTACGTGTCGTTTTCATATCCGGCGTCAATGCCTTACAGCCTTTACCGTCGGTTTGATATTATAACACGCCGTTTATAAAAATAGTTGCAAAAATTTAAATTTTTGGTTATAGCGTGAAAAATCGGTAAATTTGCAGGTTCTATATGTAGCCCCGGATGGGGCCGAATATCAGGATCCGAACAGTTACTTGAAATACATAGATGATATATCCTGACAGTTTTGAACGCAAGATAGGTTTTGACGCTGTAAGGCAACGGCTTGACCGGCTTTGCCTTACCGGTTCGGGGCGCGAGCATGTGAACGACATGGCGTTCATGACCGGTTTCGATGCCGTGAGCCGCGCCGTCGGCGCCACTGCCGAGATGCTTGCCATACTTGGCGGCGACACTGATTTTCCGCTTGGCGGACTGCATGACATCTCGGCGCCTGTAAAGCGTTCGCTTGTCAGCGGTGCAGTGGTGTCGGCCGAAGAGTTCCGCGCCATTCGCCGCACCATAGCCACCATAGGCGAGGCCGTGGCGTTTCTTGCCGCCTCGCGCGACGATGACGGATCCACCCCGTACCCCATACTCTGTGACGAAGGGCATGACCTTGAGGCCTTCCCGGTTCTGGCACGCGAAATCGACCGTGTGGTCGATGCCGGGGGCAATGTGCTTGACACCGCTTCGCCGCAACTGGCGAAAATCAGGTCAGAGCTGGCGCGTGTCAGCGCCACTGTAAACTCCATATTGCGCCGTGTGATGAGCCGTGCAGTCTCGGAAGGGTACCTCGACAGCGACGCCACCCCGGCTGTGCGCGACGGCCGTCTGGTGGTGCCTGTGTCGCCGATGAACAAACGGCGCATCCCGGGCATCGTGCATGACGAGTCGGCCTCGGGAAAGACATATTTCATCGAACCAGCGGAGGTGGTCGAGGTAAACAACCGTGTGCGTGAGCTGGAGCTTGACGAGCGGCGCGAGATTGCCCGCATACTGGCCGAACTCACGGCAGTGCTCGGCACATACGCCACTCCGCTCATGGTAAGCGCCACGAAGATGGGGTGGTTCGATTTCGTGCACGCCAAGGCACGCTATGCCCGCGAAACCGATGCCGTAATGCCTCACCTCGCCCCGGCTCCGGAGCTTGAATGGTACCGTGCGGTGCATCCGGTTCTGCTTGAGTCGCTGCGGCAGCGTAACCTTTCGGTGGTGCCCCTTGACATAACCCTATCGGCCGAAAACCGCATACTGGTGATCTCAGGCCCCAATGCCGGCGGCAAGTCTGTGACGCTCAAGACCGTGGGCATAGTGCAGTACATGCTGCAGTGCGGGCTTATCCCCACCGTGGCCGAGAACTCGCACATGGGCATATTCGGTGACATCTTCGTCGACATAGGCGATGACCAGTCGATAGAAAACGATCTGTCGACCTACAGCTCGCATCTGGCCAACATGCGCCGGTTCGTCACATCGGGGCGCGATACGTCGCTGATGCTTATCGACGAGTTCGGCGGCGGCACAGACCCGCAGATGGGCGGCGCCATCGCCCAGGCCATTCTCGGCGAACTGAACGCCAGGGGAATGTGGGGCATCATAACCACACATTACCATAATCTCAAGCAGTTCGCCTCAGAGACACCCGGCCTGATCAACGGGTCGATGCTTTACGACCGGCAGAAAATGCAGCCGCTGTTCCGGCTGTCGATCGGAACGCCCGGCAGCAGTTTCGCTCTTGAGATTGCCCGGAAGGCCGGTCTGCCCGGAACCATCATCGACCGTGCCGAGGAACTGGTGGGAAGTGAATACGTGAACCTCGACAAATATTTGCTCGACATAGCGCGCGACCGCCGGTACTGGGAGAACAAACGCCAGGCAATCAAACTGAAAGAGCGTAAAATCGAGTCGACACTGCAGCGTTACGAGGCTGATGCCGACAACCTGCGGCAACACCGCCGCGAGATACTTGCTGAGGCAAAAGAGGAGGCCCGCAAGGTGCTCGAAGGGTCTAACGCCTCGATAGAGCGCGCAATCCGCGAGATCCGCGAGGCACAGGCCGACAAGGAGCGTACCCGTGAGGCCAGACGCCAGCTCGACGCAGAGAAAAAGGCGCTCATGACCGACAACCCGTCGGAAAACGCCCTTTTGCGCCGTGCGCCCAAGACAAAGAAAAACCGCGAAAAGGCTGAGCATGTGGCCGCCGACACACGCCCCCTCGCCGTGGGCGATAACGTGCTGCTTGACGGCGCCGGTACTCCGGGCAAAATCCTTGAGATCTCCGGCAAGCAGGCCACGGTGGCTTTCGGGATGCTGAAGACACAGGTGAAACTCAACCGTCTCAAGCGCACGATGAAATCGCCCCCCGGACTGCGGCAGGGCGGCCTCGCCACCACCCCCACGACTGTGGTCAGCACCGGCTCTTCGGCTCTCGACTTCTCGACACAGCTTGACGTGCGCGGCATGAGGGCCGACGAGGCGATACAGGCAGTGACATATTTCATCGACGACGCCATACGTTATTCGCAACCCACCGTGCGAATCCTGCACGGCACGGGCACCGGCGCTCTCAGGCTTGCCGTGCGGCAGTATCTCGATACTGTCAGCGGCGTGCGATCGTTCCGCGACGAGGATGTGAGGTTCGGCGGCGCGGGAATAACGGTAGTCACACTTGATTGAATACTCTCTCCCGATCTATCATTAAGAATACATGAGACTTTCAGATCTGAACGGCGGCGAGACCGCTGTCATAGTCAAGATACTTGGTCACGGGGCATTTCGCAAGCGCGTGATGGAGATGGGATTCGTTAAGGGACGCGAAATCACTTCGGTGCTGTCGGCTCCGTTGCGCGACCCTGTGAAATACCGCGTAATGGATTATGAGGTGTCGCTCAGGCGCAGTGAGGCCCGCATGATCGAAGTGGTGCCTCTCGACGAATATGAACGCCACCGCCCCGAGTTCAAGGGGACGGTCGACGCCGACGACTCGCGCCGTGACACCGCGCCGCGCATCCACCCGCTCAACGCCATAAACGTGGCGCTGATCGGCAACCCCAACTGCGGAAAGACATCGCTCTTCAACATCGCATCGGGCGCGCAGGAGCATGTGGGGAACTATTCGGGCGTCACGGTCGACTCCAAGACCGGCTCGTTCGACTACAAGGGGTACCGGTTCAATATCGTCGACCTACCCGGCACATATTCGCTCTCGGCATATTCGCCCGAAGAGCGGTATGTGCGCAAATACCTGAAGGATAACAATCCCGATGTAATCATCAACGTTGTCGACGCGTCTAACCTCGAGCGTAATCTTTATCTGACCACCGAGCTTATCGACATGGACCATTCCATGGTCATCGCGCTCAACATGTACGATGAACTGCGCCGCTCGGGCGCTAAACTCGATTACAAGGCGTTGGGCCGGATGATCGGTGTGCCTATAGTGCCTACGGTGAGTCGCACTGGCGAGGGGATAGACCACCTTTTCGATACGGTGATAGATGTTGTTGAACGTCGTCACAAAGATGTGCGTCACGTGCACGTATCGCTCGATAACGACCTTGAGGAATCACTTACCGAGATCAAGGATGCCGTGAAACGTGACAAGTCGGTCGACCAGCATTTCTGTCCACGTTATATCGGCCTTAAACTGCTTGAACATGACCCTGACATCGACGCGCTGGTGAAGGCGTCGGCCACAGGCGACAGTATCCTGGCCATGCGTGACCGCGCGGTCGAGAACCTGCACCGGCTCCACCCCGAGCAGGAGGTATCAGACATGATCGCCGACGACAAATACGGTTTCATCGCCGGCGCTCTTGCCGAGACGATGGTGAAGGGGGAGCAGCAGCAGGCCGACGCCACACGCACCATCGACGCGCTGGTGACCAACCGCCTGTTCGGATTTCCGCTGTTCCTGCTGGTGATGCTGTTCATATTCTGGGCCACTTTCTATGTGGGCCAGTACCCTGCCGACTGGATCGAGGCCGGGGTTGACTGGCTTGCCGGAATGGTAAATACCCGTATGCCGGCCGGCCCGTTCAAAGACCTGCTTGCCAACGGCGTTATCGGCGGGGTGGGGGGCGTCATAGTCTTCCTGCCAAACATACTGATACTGTTCTTCTTCATCTCTTTCATGGAAGATTCGGGGTACATGGCTCGTGCAGCGTTCATCATGGACCGTCTCATGCACCATATCGGCCTGCACGGCAAGTCGTTTATTCCGCTGGTGATGGGTTTCGGCTGCAACGTGCCCGCCGTAATGGCGTCGCGTGCCATCGAGAGCCGTTCGTCACGCATCATCACCATACTGATCACACCGTTCATGTCATGCTCGGCGCGGTTGCCGATATATGTATTGCTCATCGGCACCTTCTTTTCGGCTCATGCCGCCATTGTCTTTCTGGCGATGTACCTTCTGGGCGTCGTGGTTGCGATAGTTACCGCCAAGATGCTCAGACGCTTTTTCTTCAAGGCCGACGAGACACCGTTTGTGATGGAGCTGCCGCCGTACCGACTTCCGACTCTCAAGACCTCTATGCGCCACATGTGGTGGAAAGGGAAACAGTATCTGCAGAAAATGGGCGGCGTAATCCTTGTGGCCTCGGTCATTGTCTGGGCGCTTGACTATTTCCCCTTGCAGAAAGGCGACGAACCCCGCGACTCGTACCTGCAGACCATCGGCAAGACCGTGAATCCGGTCATGGAACCGCTCGGTTTCACCTGGCGCTCTACAGTAGCGGCGGTTGCCGGTGTGCCGGCCAAAGAGATTGTGGTGTCGACCCTGGGAGTCCTCTATACCGGATCTGACGAGGCTACCGACGCCGACCTGTCGAAAAAACTCACAACCCCGATGCCCGACGAGAGTCACGCCCCGTTCAATCCGGCATCGGCACTGAGTTTCATGATTTTCATACTGCTGTACTGCCCCTGTTTCGCAACGGTGGTGGCCATCGTGAAAGAGACCGGTTCGTGGCGCTACGGCATGTTCAGCGTCGTATACAGCACCGTCGTGGCATGGTTGGTGGCATTCGCGGCCTACCGACTGGCGCTGCCGTTTGTCTAAGTCAAAATAAAATGCTAACTTTGCTTGTCGTGTGCCTGCATTCGCCGGGTACCGGCGTCATTATTCAGAAATAACAAACAACTGAGATATATGGAATTCAAAGTTTCCGCCAAAGCCCTTTACTCCACACTTTCGGGTGTGAGCAAAGTCATCAACTCAAAGAACACGCTGATGATCCTCGACAACTTCCTTCTCAGGGTCGAGGACAATCTGCTGGTTGTCACAGCTTCCGATACCGAGAATACCCTCGTGGCACGTCTTGCGCTCGCAGAGGTCGAAGGCTCGGGCTCGGTGTGCGTCAACGCCCGCCGTCTGGCCGACATAGCCAAAGAGCTCCCCGACGTGGATGTCACTTTCAGCGTGAACGACGAGACCCTGGCCATCAAGATCAGTTTCCCCGGCGGAGCCTTTGACCTTGTCGGCATCGACGCCAACCAGTATCCCGCCACCGGCGTCGACGCCGCCGATGAAGACGAGGGCCCTGTGTCAGACCTGCTCCTCCCCGCATCGCAGATTCTCCACGGCATCGACAACACGTTCTTTGCCGTAGGTTCCGACTCGCTGCGCCCCCAGATGACCGGTATCTTCTGGGATGTCAAGAAAGATGGCATCACCTTCGTCGCCACCGATACCCGCAAGCTCGTGCGCTACATCGACAAGACCTCGGAGCCGGGTGTCGAGACCTCGTGCATCATCCCGCAGAAACCCTGCGTCATCCTGAAGAACCTGCTCTCTGACGGCGAGGACGTGAAGGTGCGCATGACCTCGAAGAGCGCCACATTCGCTACCGAGCACATAACACTCAACTGCCGTTTCATAAAGGGGAATTTCCCCGACTACAACCGAGTAATCCCCAAGAACAACCCCAACGAGGTAACGGTCGACCGAGTGACACTGCTCACGGCAATCCGCCGCGTGTCGGTATGCGCCGACCCCTCGCACGGTCTGGTGAAACTCCGTTTCAATCCGGGTCAGATCGAGCTGAAGGTCGACGACGCCAACTTCTCGACATTCGCTTTCGAGAAAGTTGCCTGTGACTATCAGGGTCGCGAAGACCTCGTGATCGGATTCTCGTCAACCTATCTCATCGAGATCTTCAACACCATCGATACCGACAACGTCATCATCCGCCTGGCCGATCCCGCCCGTCCCGGGGTGTTCCTCCCCGAAGAGAACGAGGAGAACACCGAGCTGGTGATTATCCTGATGCCGATGTCTGTACAGGACTTCTGATAACGCGCCATGCAACTGAACCTCAAGAAACCGGTCATCTTCTTCGATCTGGAGACGACCGGTACCGACATATTGCGTGACCGCATCGTCGAGATTTCGATAATCAAGGTGTTCCCCGACGGCCGCGATGAACAGCGCACCCTCAGGGTCAACCCCGGTCGCCCCATACCGGCCGAGGCCACGGCGATACACCACATCACCGATGCCGACGTGGCCGACAAGCCCGCTTTCAAGCAGATCGCCAAAGCTCTTGCCGAGACATTCACCGGTTGCGACATCGCCGGGTTCAACTCAAACCGTTTCGATGTGCCCATGCTGGCCGAGGAGTTCGCCCGCGCCGGCGTGGACTACGATTTCTCGCGTCCGCGTTACATCGATGTGCAGACCATCTTCCACAAGAAGGAACAGCGCACCCTCACGGCCGCCTACCGTTTCTATTGCGGAAAGAATCTCGACGAGGCCCATTCGGCCAGCGCCGATACCCGCGCAACCTACGAGGTGCTCATGGCACAGCTCGACCATTACGACGACCTGCCGAACGACATCGATGCCCTGGCCGAGTATTCGACACAGACCAGGAACGTCGACCTTATGGGTCGGCTGATTTATGACGACCAGCACCGCGAGGTCATAAACTTCGGCAAATACAAGGGGCAGCTCGCCGCCGATGTGCTCAAGCGCGACCCCGGATATTTCGGCTGGATACAGCAGGGTGATTTCCCGTCTGACACGAAACGCTGTTTCATGGCCATAAAACTCAGGTCGCGATGAACATAGTTCTCGGCATAACAGGTGGCATAGCGGCCTACAAGTCTGCCGCCCTGCTGCGGCTCATGGTCAAGGCCGGCCATCAGGTGCAGGTGGTCATGACCCCTTCGGCAAAGGAGTTCATCACGCCGGTCACGATGTCGGCCCTGAGCGGCCGCCCGGTAATCAGTGAGTTCTTCACCGCCAATACCGGCGAATGGCACAGCCATGTCGATATCGGCCTGTGGGCAGACGCCATGGTGATCGCACCCGCCACCGCATGCACCATCGCCAAGATGGCCAACGGCGTGGCCGACAATATGCTGGTAACCACCTATCTGTCGGCCAAGGCGCCCGTGTTCGTCGCCCCGGCGATGGATCTCGACATGATGGCGCATCCCACCACGCGCCGCAATCTTGAGCTGTTGCGGTCATACGGCAATCTGGTCATCGAACCAGCCGAGGGTGAGCTTGCCTCGCATCTCGTGGGCAAGGGGCGCATGGAGGAACCTGAGAATATCCTGGCGTATGTCGAGGCATATTTCGCCGCCAAGGCCGATACTTCTCTGAAGGGTCGGAAAGTGCTTGTCACCGCCGGGCCTACCCGCGAACGAATCGACCCCGTGCGGTACATCTCCAACTACTCGACAGGGCGCATGGGCTACGCCATCGCCGACGAGGCCGCGCGCCGTGGCGCCGATGTCACGGTTGTTTCCGGACCGGTGGACATAAAGCCCGCTGAAAAGGGAGTGAAGGTAGTGAGCGTCGAGTCGGCGCGTGAGATGCTCGATGCCGCCGAAAAACTGTTTGACACCGCCGACATAGCCATCTGGACCGCCGCGGTCGCTGACTATCATCCGGCCGAGGTGCCCGAGCACAAGATAAAGCGCGAGAACGGCCCTGCGCCCGAGTTGAAACTTGTGAAGAATCCCGACATCGCCGCCACCCTTGGCGCACGTCGCCATGAGGGGCAGATTCTTGTGGGCTTTGCCCTTGAGACCGACAACGAGAGCGAGAATGCCGTCAGGAAACTTGCCGCCAAAAACCTCGATATGGTGGTGATGAACTCGTTGCGCGACAAAGGCGCAGGGTTCGCCACCGATACGAACAAGGTGACCATATTCTTCCGTGACGGCTCGGGACCTCGTGCCCACATCCTCCCGCGACGGCGCGGGCCCCGCCGAATTCGGCATGAAGTCGAAACGCGACGTGGCCAGGGACATTCTTGACACGGTGACAGCGCGTCTTTGCCCTGTCAACGGGCAATAATACAGACGTAAAGCCGTTTATATGGTATGTTTCAGATAATTAAAGATACTATCACATATACGGCCTCACTGGTGGCATGCGTTGCCGTAGCCCTGTTTTCGGGCGCCTCCACTGTTTCGGCACAGGAACTTAACTGTCAGGTCGAGTTCAACACCGACCAGATACAGGGCACCAACAAGACCGTGTTCGAGACCCTCAAGGAGTCGGTCAACGAATACATGAACACGACGCATTTCACAAACGCCCAGTTCTCGCCGGTCGAGAAGATCGAGTGCCGCATGTTCTTCACCATAAAGGAGGTTGACGGCGACACTTACAAGGGTGACCTGCAGGTGCAGTCGACACGCCCGGTCTACAACTCCACCTACACCACCACGCTGATAAATTTCAAGGACACCAACCTCGAATTCACATACCAGCAGGGTGAGCCGCTGACATTCTCGGCCAACACCATGGAGAGCCAGCTAACGGCCATACTCAACTTCTACGCCTACCTGTTCATTGCGGTCGATTTCGACTCGTTCTCGCGCAAGGGCGGCCAGGAATATTTCGATCGCCTGGCGCAGATAGTGCAGATGGCGCAGTCGTCGGGCGAGACCGGCTGGAAAGCTTTCGAGGACAAGAAGAACCGCTCGGCTGTGCTCGATACCTATACTACCCCCGCAACCTCCGGTCTGCGTGACATGCTCTATGACTATCACCGCCTCGGACTCGACGAGATGTTTCAGGCTCCCGACAAAGGGAGGGCCAAGATCACCGAGTCGCTGAACGTGATAAATACCGTATATCAGGCCGATCCCATGTCGGTGGGGCTATCCATGTTCAAGGACGCCAAGCTTGACGAACTGGTGAACATCTACTCGAAGGCGTCGCAGACCGAACGCGAGAATGTCTCGGAAATGCTGTCGCCGATCTTCCCCACCGAGATGAAACGCATAAACCAGATAAAGGCCGGCAGTACGAAATAAAACCTTAACAACCACTCACGATGATCGAGTCACTCCATATATCGAATTACGCGCTTATCGACTGTGTCGACATTGAACTTCACCGGGGGTTCAACATCATCACGGGCGAGACGGGCGCCGGCAAGTCGATAATGCTCGGCGCCCTGTCGCTGTTGCTCGGCGGCCGCGCCGATTCAAAGGCCATGCGCAATCCCGACCAGAAATCGGTCGTGGAGGCGTCGTTTACAACCGACGGCATGGCCGGACTGCTCGCCTTCTGTGAGAACAATGACATAGACTTCGACCCGAAACGTGTGATACTCAGGCGCGAAATCAGCCCGAGCGGCCGTTCGCGCGCCTTTATCAACGACACCCCGGTGAACCTTACCGTGCTCGGGCAGCTTGCGCTTGATCTGGTCGACATCCATTCACAGCATCAGAACCTCCTGCTGGCGTCGCCGCCATATCAGCTGCGTGTGCTCGACTCGCTTGCCAACAACGACGAGCGTCTTGTCAGGTTCGGCGAGGCCTACAGCCGTTATCGCAAGTCAATCAGCGACTACCAGATAACGCGCCGCCGAATAGAGCAGACACGCCGCGAGGAGGAATACCTGCGCCACCGGTTCGACGTGCTCACCGAGGCCAACCTTGAGCCGGGCGAACAGGAGGAGCTTGAGCGTGAACGCGAGGTGCTCACCAACATGGCCGACATAAAGGAGTCTCTTACCGATGTGCTGCGTGCGCTCACTACCGATGATGTCAGTGTCGACTCGCTGCTGTCACAGGCTGCCGACGGAGCCGCGGCGCTTACCGACCTGCTTGACGATGCCGACTCGCTGGCCGAACGGCTTGAGTCGGTGAGGGTGGAGTGCCGCGACATTGCGCGCTCTTTCGAGTCGTATGACGATTCGCTGGCCGACGACCCTGCGCGGCTCGATGCCATAGAGCAGAGGCTGAATCAGCTTTATGACCTGCAGCGCCGTTTCAAGGTCGATTCGGTTGAAAAGCTGATTGAACTGCGCGACGGCATAGGCGCGCGACTGCGCACCATCGAGCTTGGCGACGAGGCTCTGCAGGATCTGCAGATGGCCGTCAGGGTCGCCAAGAAAGCGGCTCTTGTGATTGCAAAGGAGATTTCTGACGTGCGCCATGCCGAGGCCGAGAAGTTTGCCGCGATTCTGCGCGAACGCGCCATTCCATTGGGCATGAAGAACCTGCGCGTGGAGATTTCGGTGACCGACAACGAGCTGACCTCAACCGGTACCGACAAGGTAGAGTTCCTGTTCGCCTTCAACAAGAACCAGCCGTTGCTGCCGGTAGGCAACACAGCATCCGGCGGCGAGATTTCGCGACTCATGCTGTGCATCAAGTCAATCGTAGCCGACAAGATGGAACTCCCCTCGCTTATATTCGACGAGGTCGACACCGGCGTCTCGGGCGATGTGGCCAACCGCATGGGCGACCTTATGTCGGCTATCGCCCGAAACATACAGGTCATAGCCATCACGCATTTGCCGCAGGTCGCCGCCAAGGGTGCCACGCATTTCAAGGTCTACAAGGAAGACACCGCCGACAACACGGTGACGCGCATCCGTCAGCTCACCGACAGCGAGCGTGTGGGCGAGTTGGCGCTGATGCTCTCGGGCGACAGCGCCAACGAGGCTGCCCGCCAAACAGCAATTTCATTACTAAACAACTGAGACAATGCTCGAAAGAGATGAGATAATCTACGGCATACGTGCCGTCATAGAGGCCGTGGAGGCCGGAAAGGAGATAGACAAGGTATATATCAGGCAGGATTTGCACGGTGAGCTTGCCCGAGAGCTGTTTGATACCCTGCACAGTCACAAGATAATCATACAGCGTGTGCCCGCCGAGAAACTTGACCGTTTCACGCGCCGTAACCACCAGGGGGTGGTGGCGATACTGGCGGCCATCACCTACGAGTCTTTGCGAGACATGGTTCCCAGGCTCTATGAAGAGGGGCTGACACCATTCCTGGTTCTTCTCGACGGCATTACCGATGTACGTAATTTCGGCGCGATTGCCCGCACATGCGAGTGCGCCGGGGTGGATGCCCTCGTGATTCCGGCCCGCGGCGGCGTAGGGGTAAACGGCGATGCTGTCAAGACCTCGGCCGGTGCGTTGCACTATCTGCCGGTGTGCCGCGAAAAGAGCCTGCTCAATGCCGTAAAGTTCCTGAAAGACAGCGGTTACAAAATCGTAGCCGCGAGCGAGAAAGCCGAGATGGACTACACATCGGCTGACTATACGGGTCCCGTTGCCATCGTGATGGGAGCCGAGGATATCGGCATAAACCCTGATATACTGCGGCACTGCGACACGCAGGTTTCTATACCCCAGTTAGGACAGATAGGTTCGATGAACGTATCGGCCGCCGGCGTGATGATATACGAGGTAGTGCGTCAGCGCCTCAAAAGCGGTTTCGCCCGGGTGTAATCCGCCCCGCCGGTGCACCGGCACACTATTCAGGCACACTATTATTGTAGGGACATGCCTTTGGCATGTTGGACAAAAGAGTCAGCCGCGCGTCTGATACCACAGGCGCATCAGGCATGCGCGACAGTCGAATTCAAGCCTGAAACGGTTGTTGGCAGTTACGAGATACAGCTCCCGGGGCAGTTTTCTGCCTTCGGGAGTTTTTGTGCATGCGCCAAGCTCATGCCTCAGACAGTAGCGGCACTCCATGACGCGGATCTCCTTGTCGGCGCGTGCGCTCACCTCGATTGCTGGCTCTATGGTCTGTGTGCCGTGGGCGGCATAAAATTCCGTGGCGAGTGAATTTGCAACATTGTCGTGACGTGACAGGGCCGCGGGTGTGGCAAGTTCCGCTTTCGTTTTCCCGGGAAGAGGACGCGTGTGTCTGAGCTGACGGGCGGTAACGAGCATCCCCAGTGTGTCGCGCCGCAGGGCGGTCAGTGTCGATGCAGGTATGAACATGTCGCCCATGTTGTCGTGTATTTCGGTCACGCTGAAGATTGTGCCTCCCGTTTTGGCGAGTGTCCTGGCGCGTGCCGGGCGTTGGTCGGTCTGTGCTTTCTGCAGCTCGACCGCCACGGCGCAGCTTACGCTGATTCCGGTCTCATCGCAGGCGTCAAGAGCGATGCCCGACGGGGTGGGGCGCAACGTCAGTGATACGGCCAGAGTTCTTTCTGCGGTTTTCCCGGCAAGCATTTTCAGTCGGGCAGTGTCGCTGTTACGGTACAGCGCGGTGCCCGGCGCGATGTTGACAGGCTGGGCCGGAAACAGACGGTTCCCCTCGGCGCGGTTAACTCTGAAACCCTCGAAAGCGCCTTCGCGGTTACGGAAAACGAGGCCGTCGCCGTTGTTTACCGATTCTTCTAGATGCGCCACGATGCCGTTCCGTTCCGTCCGCGAGACTTTTCCGACATATTCGCCTGTCCATTTCGGCGTGTCGAAATTAGCCAGCGACGCCGGGCGCCCTTTAAGGAAATACGGGGTGTAGGTGCGGTTGAAACTCTTGGCAAGGTCGGGGGTAAAGGTGATGTGCGATGTTCCTGCCGATGCGCGGCGGTATCTGTCGGGATTGGCATCGATTATGTTGTCGAGAGCCTTGCGGTAGGCGCTGACCACATTCTTCACATATGCGATGTCTTTGAGCCGACCCTCGATTTTCAGCGACGATGCCCCTGCGTCGAGGAGAGCCGAAAGGTCGGCGATACGGTTCAGGTCGCGCAACGACATCAGGTGTTTCCCTTTGATCAGCTTGTTTCCCTTGCCGTCTTCAAGATCGAAAGCCATGCGGCATACCTGCGCGCACTCGCCACGGTTGGCACTGCGGCCTGTGATGGCCCACGATGCCTGGCAGTCGCCGCTGTAGCTGACACACAGCGCTCCATGCACAAAAACTTCAAGCGGCGCTTTAACCCTGTCATGAATGGCGGGCATCTTCGCGAGCGGCAACTCTTCGGAGCGC
>OGQT01001067.1_pt1 | contig 22874 bp, 19 predicted proteins | sample 1553261 | NCBI WGS metagenome assembly OGQT01 (sample SAMEA2579992, study PRJEB22360) | human gut metagenome | biome: human gut; feature: human-associated habitat; material: faeces | place: Denmark | collected 2008/2010
CTGCAAAAACAAAATCCAGTATGCGTACACTTCCGCTTGTCGGCAGCTTTGCGGAGTACTTCAAAGAAGTAAAAACGGCACAAGAAGTCAACAAAAAGGTCTGCGGCAACTGCTACAACTACGAATATGACGGTTATGTCTTTGTGGACGAGCTGGGAGATTTAATGCGACCGGAATATTTGACAAGCTATTTTCCACAGTATATCCAAAAGCACGGCTGTAAAAGAATGCGTTTTCACGATTTAAGGCACAGTTGTGCAAGCCTGCTTCTTGCAAACGGCGTACCGCTGAAACAAATTCAAGAGTGGTTGGGGCACAGTGATTTTTCCACCACCGCTAACATCTATGCCCACCTTGACTACACTTCAAAACTGTCCTCGGCAAAGGCAATGGTCAGCGGAATGGCACTGCCCGAATCGGTGAATTTCGGCAGCAAGTGGACCGAAATTTCAGATGATGGCGGAAAGAACTGATTTTTACGGTTCGAATACGCCAAAATGCCCGAAATCGCCTTGTTCTTTCCAAAAAACGGCATGTTCTTTCCATAGTTTTGAGCCGATTTTGAGCAAACGTGCAAAAAAGAAAAGTCCAGCAAACCCGCTTGTTTACCGGACTTTTTGGCGGAGAGTTAGGGATTCGAACCCTAGGTTCCTTTTGGGAACACAGCATTTCGAGTCAAGTTGCCAAAACCGAACCTGGCGGAATTTGACGGAAGATAACGGCAGATGCGAGAACCCCGAAAATGCCGTGTTTTCAAGGCTTTCCGCACCTCTTTGCATCGAAAATGCAGTGAAAATCCGAGTCAGAGAGTCTCCTCCGATTTCGCCGAGTTCTAACGGATTTTCGGAAAAGCCTATTAGAATTTTTGATAGAACCGAGCGTTTTTTCGCTCCGAAATCACGCTTTTGGCAGTGCGTGAAAAGCACCGGTTATGCCGAACTGCACCAAAAGTCATGTAGGAAAATGCCGGGCCGGAATCAAAACTGCCGCTATCGGCAAAAATATATGTGAAGATAGGCTTTGAACGATTGATTTTCTGCCGATAATGTGGTATACTGATAACAGTAACTTCGGAGGGCAGGAAGATGAAATATTTATCCGTAAAAGAGATAGCGGCACTTTGGAACACCTCCGAGCGCAGCGTCCGCAACTACTGCGCGGCAGGTCGCGTCCCCGGCGCTTTTCTGACGGGTAAGACCTGGAACATTCCCGAAAACGCCGAGAAGCCTGAACGGAGCAATAAAAGCAAGCCCGCACCACAGACTTTGGCGGATATTCTCAAAGAAGAAAAGCGCAGCCGGATCCACGGCGGAATTTATCATAAGGTGCAGGTGGAACTGACCTATAATTCCAATCACATGGAGGGCGGCCGACTGACCCACGAGCAGACGCGCTTTATTTTTGAAACAAACACCGTCGGCATTACCGAGGAAGGCGTGCGGGTGGACGATATCATCGAAACCGCCAATCACTTCCACTGTATTGACGAGGTTATCGAAAGCGCAAAATCCCAGCTCAGCGAAAAATTCATCAAGCACCTGCATTTTATCCTGAAAACCGGAACAAGCGACGCAAGGAAAGATTGGTTTGCCGTCGGCGATTACAAGAAGCTGCCGAATGAGGTCGGCGGGCGGGAAACGACCTTGCCCGAGGAAGTGTCGGCGGAAATGAAAAGACTGCTCGATGAGTATAACGGCAAGAAAACGGTGACGCTCGAAGATATTCTTACGTTCCATGTGCGATTTGAGCGCATCCATCCATTACAAGACGGCAACGGGCGTGTCGGGCGGCTGATCCTGTTCAAGGAATGCCTGAAATACAATATCGTGCCGTTTATTATTGAGGACAGCAGAAAAATGTTCTATTACCGCGGATTGCAGGAATGGGACCGGGAAAAGGGCTATCTGACCGACACCTGCCTGTCGGCACAGGATACCTTCAAGAAATACCTGAATTATTTCAGAATACCGTATGAAAACTGAAAAACCTCGTGTTTTTGCGAAAAAAGATCTTGTAATCCTTCAAGTCAAGTACACCGACAGCATCGATGTGCATACAATCAAATATACAAGATGATAACAGGAATAGGAGGCGACCTCCTATTCCTGCTGTTACTACTTAGGCTTCAATAAACAGTTCAGGAATATTATACTTTATTTCGGCTGCTTCTTTGCAGACGGATTTACTAGGACAATCTAAAAGCTCTGTTTTTACTTTGTATTCTCCGTTAACTTCGGTAATATATTCCAGATGTTGTTTAATATATGTCGAAGCTTCACGTGAAAATCCATTACGTTGTAGAAAAATAGTAAGTGGATTCGTAGTTCCGTATTCGACATACTCATACCAATCGTTAGGCAAAACATCAATATTGTGAAACCTTTTGTACTCAGATGAGAATCGTAAAAAGTAATTCGCTATTCTGAAAAGAATCACATCTTCAATTGCGTTTAATGTATCTGAAATTACAATATTGCGATGTTTAATGGAATCATCATATTCTACGATTTTTCTATCAACTTCAACTCCAGAGGAAGGATGGTCCTTTTTGTATTTAATAGCACTTTGCATAATTAAGCTAAGACCATTTCCACTAATCCATTGATACAGGATAACTGCATACCAACGCAGTTTACCATGTTGTCCAGATTTTATACTTGTATGACCAAGCGTGGCCTTTTCATATTTTCCCCATTTGAATATATCACAAAGCTTCTCTAAGAAAGATACCAATTGTGGGTAGTCAACATTTGCTTGATAAGTTAATTGAGGATAAGTTAGTCCTTTGGCAATTGCAACGGTCAAGTTTTCAACCTGATCAGACGAGATATTTATATCATCGTCTGTCGTTTTAGTAGAGAAGGCTGTGCGTATTTTATTCTCAATCTCAGCAGAAAGTAACGAATCAAACTCTCTTCGCACAAAACTGTTTCGATTTGACATAATATCTTTTAATAGGATTAGCGCAAACTTTCTCATTAGAGCATAGTTCTCTACCGATTGGTTTGCGGGATACTTTAAAAGTTCGATTTTTCCTTGTGAAAGGCAATCAACAATTACTTTCTTTTGAGGCTTTGAAAGTTCAGTTACCAATGAAAGTTTTTGCTCGGGTATTTCGGTTTCTATCAAATCAACATATTTCTGAGGTTCTACATTATTCTCTATGCGTGTCAAAAAAACATTTCCATACAAATTGAACTCTATCCTGCCCACACGTCCCACTAGATTTCTAAACTCCACAGGAGTCATGTGCGACAACCCATTCTTATAACTTGTAATGAAAAGATTATCTGCAGGCAGGTTAACACCTTCGACTAAGGTACTTGTACAAAAGATAGTTTTAATTGCGCCTTTTTTAAATAAATCCTCGATGCGTAAACGGATGTCCGCTGGCAAATATCCAATATGGTATGCAACGCCTTTAGTCAGCAAGTCAGCCAAATAATAGTCAGCATGAATTTGACCCTTGATTTCACGTGAAAGGGCGAGGAGTTCCGCATTATCTTCTTGAGTTTTTATAGAATTCGCATAATCAAGTGCATAGTCAATTGCCTTTGATGTAGCGCTACAATAAACTATGTTTTGGCTATCCCTACCGGCTGTTTTTATCATTTGTGTCAACGAAACATTTTCTTTTAGCTTCGCAACAGAAACGAACTCTTTACTATAGTCGTTATGTACTTTTACTTCCTTTTCAACCAAGTCTATAATGTATTTCATTTGACTAACCGGAGAGTATGATGTAGTCATCTTTTCACTTATATCATCGTTGCTTGTATTGATTAAATTCAAGTAAACATCTGGATTGGGAATGTTAGGCGACGAAAATATAAAGTGAGGTTTATCATCTCTTTTTGAGAGCAAATCAACTATCTTGTAATAGAACGGACTTCGACTATCTTTGCTTGATATTTTGTGCGCTTCGTCAATAAAAAGATAATCTAATTTAAAATCAGGTCTTTCCAAAAGTAGATACAAGAGTCTTTCGGGTGTTAACACAAGAACAAAATTATGTTCTTGCTGTAAAGCAATTGCGCCTCCGGCCGTAACAACTCTGTAGTTCTTCTCTGATAGAAGTTCTTTTAAATCAGTTATTATTCTACTTGATACTTCATTGATCAAAGCTTTAGTGGGTACAACTATTGCAAAATTGCTTTGAATACCTTTGATGATTTGTTCCTTGATGAACACTCTCATTACAAAAGATTTTCCCATTGATGTTGGACCGGAATAACTAAAACGTTCTTTTTTTAGCGAATCAAAGACGGCACGTTGGGATTTGAAAAAGTAGCCTTCAGATTGAGATGGAATTCTTAATATAGATTTTTTATATTCTTCATAGGCTTTCTCAAATGTATTATTGGGTGAATATTGGTTCTGGTGAAGAGATAAGCCCCTATAATTACATACATTTGTTAAAACTGATCCCATAACAAATTTGACAGACTCGTTTTGGGGATATAGTGTGTTTAAAAGAGCGACTATTTCTTGCGCCCAAACTTTATGTAGTTCTGACCTGGTTGGATCTGTTGACTTAGATAGCAGGTCGGCAAAACGAAGAGCATCCACAAGATTAAAATCTACCGGATCTTTTTTGGAAATTCCAAAGAGATTCAATGAATAATTGTACAATATGGCATTATAAATCTCTTGCAAGTATTCATTAGATTCGATATCTTTAAAAATACTTTCGCCAAGTATAGTGCTCATTTGTTATTCACCTTTCAACTTATTGATTATAGCAGCTCTATCATCTTTGGCATTATTAAACGGCAAGATATAGAAATAAAAAGAATATCCTGTCAAGCCGGATTCATTTATCTTTTTCTCAATATACGACGCAATTTCATCGAGATCATTTCTTAACTTCTCGTTTACTGCATTACGGAAATCTGAATTGGAATATTGTGTTGCATCTATATCTAACGTATATCCAAGGAATATACCAAAGGCATTATCAACACTTATAGTTTTATCCCTTTTTAGTGGTACAATAAGCGATTTTATAAACTCAGTTGTTGCTTCATCAAATGATTCCGAAAGAATATTCTTTTCAATCAATCTTAATTCATTATCAGGATTATTTGAAACTTTTTCAATCGATTCAAACGCTTCGTCAACAGCTTTGCTTAATATGCCTTTTATCTTTGATTCACCTAAAATGAGTTGGAAGTTCTTGTTATCTAATTGAAAGAGATGAACACCATCACTTCCAAAAACATACTGATTACCAGTTGTTTTTAACTCTACCTTACTTAAGAGTTTAGGAGCATCAAGTTTATTCTCAAGAAAAAGGTATAGCAGTATTTCTCCCAATTCACCACCGGCACCATAATCATTTGGATTATTAGCTTTTCTTAAAAGTTCTATCGACTTTAGACCAATTGCCTCTGCATCGCCCTCAGCTTTGAATTGCTCAATAGATGCTCTTGAGAATACATATCTACCAATATTTCTTTGTAATAATTGGTGCAGTCCGGTATATGTAAACTCGTTGTTGAATATATCGAGATAAAATAAACGCAAGCAATTATTGTTTTTTAAGTTGAGTTTTTTCGTGCTATCAACTTCAGAAAAAACAGTGTCAAACCCATTGCCGATACTACTATTTGTCAAAGCATTCATCTTATCATCTCCATATTCTTAGACCCTTTTTCAAAGGAGGCTGCTCTAAAATAAGCCTTGTATTTTTGCGGTAATTAATGCAGCAGTTACATCGGCTCCAACGTCTACCAAAAAATCTTTCAACCCAATTAGTGCCGCTTTAATTACTCCGGGCTTTTTGTTTTTCTCCAATTTCGCAGATATTTCCTCCAAAAGTTCTAATGCGTTTGCTTTATCTTCTTCAGAAATTGTCTCTGTTTTTAAAGATTCCTGTATTTCATTAGCGGCATCTTTTACGGCAGAAGAATTGAATGTATTTGTATTGTTATTGCCGGAAATCATTTGAGATTTACAAACATCGCCATTCACAACGGTGCCATAATAGTTGTTGATTTGCTGGGGGATGCTTTTAGCGATATTCTTTTCTTCTTGATTAAACTTCATATTGTCTCCTAAGATGCCTTCTGATTCTAATTGGATTGTCCATTCAAGCAAAGCATTTTTAACCTTTTCGACAATAGATAACAGTAAGTGACTGCTAATGCTTAAAGCAAACTGCATTGGCACCGGAGTATCAAACATAGACGAAATTGATTGCATCAATCCTGCACTAAACTGATATATAAAGCTTCCAGTATCACTTTGCTTATAAAGCTCTAGTAACTCTCCAATTGGTTGATGCAGCTTTGGCTCACAGATCAATTGTTCCAGTTCATCATCAGCACATTGTGCAGGTATCCAACCGTTATATGGATTAAAGGCTTTGAGCACGCCTTTGACCTTACGATAATTAGGTATTTCTTCTTTAGGACAATCACCATAACCATTTAATTCGTGCTGTATCCATATATCAAAACTCTTTAATTGAAGCTTTGAGGCAATTAAATGCGCTTTTCTTAAGGCATTTAAAATATCACATTTATTGTCCAATACTTCTTGCTGCAAATCTAATACTAAACTACTCATAATCACGCCTGCCTATTAATGCATATTTTATTTTTTTGGGCAATACCTTTTATTGCCGGAACAACAACGCTATTACCGCATTGTTTATAATTACTTGATATGTGGATTGAGGAAAAGACATATGCGGGACAATAAGATATAAATTTTTGTGCTTAAACCAACACTTCCCACTTGCCGTATCTTTTGCCGCTTTCGCGGCGGATATAGTTTTTATCTTGCAGCGATTTCATAATTCGCTTGATCGTAGCAATGGATTTTCCGGTTGATTCTGCAATCTCTTGCTGTTTTATCGCTGGGTTCTTTGCGACCAATTCTAAAACCGCCAATTCTTCCAAAGTACAGTCCAAAGTATCAAATTGATACTTTGAAACTTTGGAGTTGATACTTTGGAGAGTGCTTTCATCCGCAAAATCGACGTGCATATAGCGGTTTTTCAGTTCATGGTTTGTGCCGAGCAGGAGATTGGAGAAAAACAATTCCAAAAACTTTGTGGTGGAATGAATGCCCTTTTGCAAATTATTATAGTTTGCCCGGACCAGTGCATTGCGGAAATACCAAGAGTTTTCGCGGAACGCATCGTTATTGACGCGGAAGCCAAAGGTTTTCATATATTTGATCATAAACACGGCGGTGGCACGGGTATTTCCCTCGCCGAAGGGATGAATCTGCCAAATATCCGATGCAAACTTTGCAAGGTGCTTTACCGCTGCTTCAACCGACAGTCCCTCATAAGAAAACTGCTTTTCGGTGGCAAAATCATAGTCCAGCGTTTCTTTAATGCTGTTCCAATCCGCATAGATTACGGTGTCGCCGTTCAGAACCCACTCTTTCTTTGTGATGTTATACTGCCTGATTTGACCGGCGTGGTCGAATACGCCCTCAAACAATCTGCAGTGAACGGTGATCCACTCGGCAGGTGAAAACTGAAACGCTTTTTCTCCAAGCAGCTTCGTTATTCTTGCCGAAACGATATCTGCCTCTTTGGTTTCGTTTTCCGTTTCGGTTCGCGTGGTGCGCTGTTCATAATAACTATGAATCCGCTTCTGCGCTTCATCAATGGTGATTTTGCCCTCAATGTGATCCTTTGCGGTGTCCAACAAATAGGCAGAAGTATTCAGCCCGTCAACCGCCTGCAAGCCGATGGCAGTCTGCCACGCCTCGCTTTTTTCGGCTCTGCCGGGTTCACCCTGCTTTATATATTCTTCAAGTTCAAATTGCCAATTCTTATCCGGCATATTTGCACCTCATTCCTTACTTAAATCTTCCGTCTTGAAAGTTGTGAATCCTTCGTAATAATAGCTGTGGTCGATGCCTTTCATATAGACCTCACGGCTATCCACATCATCGGTGAGTGCGTTTTTCAGAAGGTGTTTGATTTCAATATCTTTTATCGGGCTGCGCTCCATGGCGAGAAGATAATCCTCCTTGTCGACCTTGCTCCAATCAACAACCTTGTGAAGTTCGGTTTTGAAAATGAGGTCGAGCCAAATGCGTGTGCTGCGCCCGTTTCCTTCTCGGAACGGGTGGGCAATATTCATTTCCACATACTTCTCGACGATTTCATCAAAAGTGGACTGCGGCATTTTATCAATGTTGGCAAGTGCCGCCTGCAAGTACATCAGCGGAGCAAAACGGAAGTTGCCTTTTGAAATGTTTACGGTTCTGAGTTCTCCGGCAAAATCGTAAATTTCATCAAAGAGATACTTATGAATTGCTTTCAGCGCAGAGAATTTTCTCGCTTCCAATTGATCAAGCAACCCGCTATCAAAAAGTTCAAGCGCTTTTTTCTTGCTGATGCGTTCTTCCCCGCGGGCAAGGTCGGCAGAGCTTGTCAGCCCCAATTTATTTTCAAGTGCCATAGCACACCTCCGAATTAATTTACAAGATATTTAAGCACAAAAAACAGTCCGATAAGCGCTGCAACAATCAATAACACAATCCATCCGGTGGCTTTCCGCACCTTCTTTTTGGAGGAAACCGGCTGTACAGGATATGTATACTGTAACTGTGGAGATGGGCAGTGCTGTTTTGGTTTTGCGGCAGGTTGAGGTTTTGTCGCCTTTCGGTACATAGCAAGCGGGTCGCTCTGATTCATAATTCTATCGTAAAAGTCGTCAATCCACTGCGCATCGCCGTATTCGCACATATTTTCTTCCGTGCAATTTGGTTCATGAGCAATTTGATTTCGAATCCACCGATAGTGCTTAAGGCGTTTAAAATCTTCGTCCCAGCCTTGAACCAAATAAGAACCTTTTGGGGTATTTTCCATATCGTCTATATAGGCAGAGATACCGTGCTGAGTTTGCAGCATATCGCCGCATAGTTTTTCAAGATGCTTATATGATTCTATAAAGCCCATAGCTTGTCTCCCAACACGGATTACTTGTCCGCCGCAACGCCGGATTTCATCCAGGCGTCAACTTCGCTTATTTTGAATTTCCACAGCCTGCCGATTTTAGCGGCGGGCATTTCTCTGCGTTCAATCCAGTCAAGAACGGTGTCACGGCTGACGCCCAAATATTCCATTATTTCTTTCATCGAATACCAGCGCTCAAGGTTGTTATCCATAGCGGAATCCTCCGTTTTCACGAAAATACAATACTACAAACTATATTATATCATATTTTTGAAATTTCGCAAGGCTTAACAGGGGTTTATTCGGGGTTTTCAAGAAAAAGTCATGAATTACACGGCATATCAAACAAACGACGGACCTAAGCGTGGGTGTGTGATTCTGTTATAGTCTTTGTTGTAAACGGTAAGGTAACGGTGTTTTGCTCCATTTTTACTCGGCAGCAACGGAAAAAGCGGAAAGTTATCGAATAATATTCGAAGTTTGACGGAAAAGCGTCGAATTATCTTGTAAAAAGGTTTTATTATGGTATAATACAAATTGTTAAACTGTAGTTATCTTTCAAAGGTGAGGTTTCAAATGATGAAAGCAAGTTATAAAAAGCTGTGGAAACTCCTTGTTGACAAAGAAATGAGTAAATCAGATCTGCATAAAGCCACAGGGCTTTCCTCCAGCACCATGACTAAACTCCGCCGCAGCGAGGATGTTTCGATGGAAGCTCTTCGAAAAATCTGCATTGTTCTCGACTGTAATATCGCTGATATCGTTGAGTTTGAAAAAGAAAACAATTGACGAAGTAATAATGAGAATATTGAAAAGCGGTCTACACTTTAAAGAATTACATAGGAACATCTGCTCGAATCGCGAAAAGAAATATGCCTGCGTACAAGGTGGGCAGGCTGTGGAAGTTCAAACTGTCAGAGCCAGACGAGTGGATTCGCTCCGGCGGCGCAGCTGACGATAAAGCAGAGAATGCCGACTAAGACCGTTTTATTGTGCAACGAATTTGATATGATAATAGTGGCTCACTATAGAGTGAAAGGAAACGAAGAAATATGGACAATCAGGTGCATAATCAAATAGTTAGTTTTATATGGGGCATCGCAGACGATTGCCTGCGAGATGTGTATGTGCGCGGTAAATACCGTGATGTGATTCTGCCGATGACGGTCATCCGTCGTTTGGATGCTCTTTTGGAGGACAGTAAAGAGGCTGTCCTGGATATGAAGAAAAAGTTGGACGCGGCAGGTATCGATAACCAGTGGCCTGCGCTGTGCAACGTGGCGGGACAGGCTTTTTGCAATGCATCGCCGTTCCGTCTGCGTGACCTTACCAGCCGTGCGAAGAAGCAGACATTGAAAACGGACTTTGAAGCATATCTTGACGGCTTTTCTCCGAATGTGCAGGAGATTCTGGAGAAGTTCAAGTTCCGTAATCAGATCGATACCATGATCGAGGCAGACATTCTCGGCGCAGTTATTGAAAAATTTATATCCTCGGATATTAACCTCAGCCCAAACCCGGTATACAAGGATGAAAAAAGGACCATCCTCAAGCATCCCGGTCTGGACAACCACGGCATGGGTACGATTTTCGAGGAACTGATCCGTAAGTTCAACGAGGAAAACAATGAGGAAGCCGGCGAACACTGGACGCCCCGTGATGTTGTTGAACTGATGGCTGACCTTATCTTTATGCCGATTGCGGATCAAATCAAGGACGCTACTTACTCCTGCTATGATGGGGCCTGCGGAACGGGTGGTATGCTCACCGTTGCACAGGATCGGCTTATGACACTGGCGGCATGGCGCGGCAAAAATGTTTCTATCCACCTTTTTGGGCAGGAGATCAACCCGGAAACCTATGCCATTTGCAAGGCGGATATGCTGCTCAAGGGTGACGGCGACCAGGCAGAACATATCAGCTACGGCTCAACGCTGTCTTTGGACGGCAATGCTACACGGCAGTTTGACTTTATGCTCTCGAATCCGCCGTACGGAAAGAGCTGGAAAACCGATGCAGAAAAGATGGGTGGCAAGAAGGAAATCCTCGACAGCCGTTTCAACACTTATCTGGACGGCGGTGAGCAGCTTACAATGATCCCGCGCACGAGCGACGGTCAGCTTCTCTTCCTGCTGAACAATGTAGCGAAGATGAAGAAAGATACGCCCCTCGGCAGCCGCATTGCAGAGGTACATAACGGTTCGTCCATCTTCACGGGCGATGCAGGAAGCGGCGAGAGTAATGCCCGACGTTATATGATCGAGAACGATCTGGTGGAAGCTATTATCGCCGTGCCGGAGAATATGTTTTACAACACGGGCATCGGCACATTCATTTGGGTGCTTTCCAATAAGAAAGAAGAACGCCGCAAGGGCAAGATTCAGCTCATCGACGCAACGGCGATGAAGTCGGCACTGCGTAAGAACATGGGCAAGAAAAACTGCGAATTTACCGAAGAAATCCGCAAGGAGATCGTTCGCATGTTCCTTGCAATGGAGGAAAGCGAAGTCAGCATAATTCTGAACAACGAGGACTTCGGTTATTGGAATGTGACGGTGGAGCGGCCGCTGCGTTTGCGCATATACCCCGACAGACCGATTCCGGCAGACACATTCAAGAAGTCGGATGAATACAACAGCGTGATTGCAGCTATTGAAAAAGCTGCGAAAACCGCACCGTTGGATGATTGGACCGCTTTTGCCAAGGCTACCAAGCTGAAAGCCGCCGCGTTGAAAAAGGTACGCCCCTTTATCACGGAGAAAGATCCGACTGCACAGCCCATCGAGGGCGAGCCGGATGTTGACCTGCGCGACACGGAGAACATACCGTTCAGCTATGAGGGCGGCATTGACGCCTTTATGAAAAATGAGGTGCTGACCTACGCACCGGACGCTTGGGTGGATGAGAAGAAAACACAGATTGGCTATGAAATCAGCTTTACGAAGTATTTCTATAAGCCCGTTGAGCTGCGCCCTATGGATGAAATTTTGAAAAGTCTAAACGACTTGGAGCAGGAAGCGGACGGATTGTTGGCAGAGATATTGGAGGGAGTTGAATGAACAAATATAATACTCACACTCAATTCCTGGACATATGGATCTCAAAAATCCCTGCACGCTGGCAAGCACACAAAATGAAACACTTATTTTCTGAACGCTCTGAAAAAGGATACCCGAATGAGCCGTTATTAGTTGCGTCTCAGAACATGGGGGTTGTTCCAAAGAACGTGTACGGCAACAGAACGGTTGAGGCGCAAAAAGACTTGCATTTGCTGAAACTTGTACGTGTAGGTGACTTTGTTATAAGTTTGCGCTCATTTCAAGGGGGACTTGAATACGCTTACTATCAAGGCATAATTAGTCCCGCATACACAATATTGATTCCACACGAACCTATGTCAGGTTCATATTTTCGCTACCTTGCCAAAAGCAAACCATTCATCGGGCTTTTAACATTGTGCGTGACAGGCATTCGCGAAGGGCAAAATATAGACTACGCGAAGTTGAAAAACCATCTTCTCCCCGTCCCACCCCGCGAGGAGCAGGATCAGATTGTGCGCTTTCTGGACTGGAAGGTTTCAAACATCAATAAGCTGATCAATATCAAGAAAAAAGAAATCAAAGCGATTGATGCGCTGAAGCGGTCAATGGTAAGCCATGCGATCACTCGCGGGCTGACAACAGATACCTCCATGAAGGATAGCGGCGTCAAGTGGCTGGGAGATATTCCGGCGCATTGGAAAGTCACAAAACTTCGGCAGATTTTACATCCGGTCAGCGAGAAAAATCACCCGGAATTTCCACTGCTGTCAGTTGTCCGTGAACAGGGTGTCATTCTCCGTGATGTCGAGGATAAGGAAGCCAACCACAATTTTATTCCTGATGATTTAAGCGGCTATAAAGTTGTGCGAAAAGGGCAGTTTGCGATGAATAAGATGAAGGCTTGGCAAGGCTCCTATGGCGTTTCGGATTATACCGGAATCGTCAGCCCTGCTTACTTCATCTTCGACATTGCTTTTGAGAATTTGGAGTATTTTCACTATGCCATCCGCAGTAAGGTTTATGTGAATTTTTTCGCCCAGGCGTCCGATGGCATTCGTGTCGGGCAGTGGGATTTACAAATGGACAAAATGAAGGAGATCCCATTCATTGTCCCTCCTGCGGATGAGCAGATCGCCATTGTCAAACATATAAAGCAGGCACTGCCCCAATACGATGCCGCAATCGAAAAGTTGACAGAAGAAGTTGCTGTGCTTGAAGAATATAAGAACAAGATTATTGCTGATACCGTCACCGGCAAGATTGATGTCCGTGGCATCGATATCCCGGAATACGAGTTTGTGGATGAAGACACCGATAATGTAGATGAAAATTTGGAACAAGGTGCGGACGAGCCTCCTGAGGAGGAATAAGTATGATAGAAATAAAAGAATGGACGTGGGAGCCAATTCGAAAAAGGGATATGGCTTCAAAAACAATAACCTGTCCATATTGCGGTGTGCGTGTGCAGGCGAGTTCCACCACCAGAATTGTTGATACAGTTACCGGAGCCATCAAATATCAAATCCATAAATGCCCGGAGTGCTTCATGCCGGTCATCATTGGTCTTGACGGAAAAATCATACCGCAGTCACAGTTGCTGCCCTACGAGGATGTACGCTTTCTCCCTGCAAATGTAGAAAAACTGTATAACGAATGTCGAAAGTGCTTTTTGAACGAATGCTATCACTCTGTCATTATGGTCTCGCGGACATTGTTGATGTACATTGCAGTGGACAAAGGTGCCGATGCTGGGAAAACATTTGCCGAGTACATAAACTATCTAGAAACCAACGGCTTTATCGGAAGTCAAAATAAAGCATGGGTTGATAAAATAAGAAAGATCGGAAACAAATATACACACGAAATGGGAATGGCAACCCAAGAAGATGCCGATAAAGTTATCGTATTTATAAAACAGCTATTGGGCAACTTATATGAGATGCCTCATTTAGCAGAAGAGGAGGAAGCGTAATGCCGACCAATACCAAGGAAAGCGGATTCGAAGCTCTCATTGTAAACTGGCTTGTTGAGCACAACGGATATGAAGAAGGCTCCAACACCGACTACAACAAAGAATACGCCATAGATGAGACTCGGCTTTTTCGGTTCCTGCAGGATACGCAACCGGAGCAATTAGAGAAGCTGGGCATCCGGAAAAGTCATCAAAAATACGCACAGTTTCTCAACCGTTTACAGGGCGAGATTTCTAAGCGCGGCATAGTTGACGTGCTGCGAAATGGGATCAAAGTGTACCCTGCCGATCTGATCATGTTTTACCTGACCCCCTCTGAGGGCAACGCAAAAGCTAAAGAGCTGTTCCAAAAGAATATTTTCAGCGTCACCCGACAACTCCGCTATTCACAGGATGCAGCCAAACTGGCACTGGATTTGTGTGTATTTATCAATGGCCTCCCGGTTATTACATTTGAACTAAAGAATCAGATCACAAAGCAAAATGTTGATGATGCCGTTCAGCAGTACAAGGATGACCGTGATTCCAGAGAGATGTTGTTCCAGTTCAAACGCTGCATGGTGCATTTTGCCGTAGACGATGCCCGCATCAAGTTCTGCACGAAGCTTGCAGGGAAAGACAGCTGGTTTTTGCCCTTTGATAAGGGCTATAACGATGGAGCAGGAAATCCACCAAATCCCAATGGCATCATGACTGACTACCTTTGGAAGGATATTCTTACAAAGGAAAAGCTGACGCTGATTATAGAAAACTACGCGCAGGTCGTTGTTGAGGTGGACGAGGACACCAAAAAGAAAAAGGAAAAGCAGATTTTCCCCCGCTACCATCAGCTCGATGTTGTAGCGAAGCTGCTTGCCGATGTGAAAACAAACGGTGTCGGGAAAAAGTATCTTATTCAGCACAGCGCAGGCAGCGGCAAATCCAACTCTATCGCTTGGCTTGCTCATCAACTGATTGGGCTTGAACAGGACGGTCGTCCGATGCTGGATTCCGTTATTGTAGTCACCGACCGCCGGATTCTCGACAAGCAGATTCGGGATACGATCAAGCAGTTCATGCAGGTCGGCAACACGGTCGCATGGGCGGAGCACTCCGGCGATCTTACGAAAGCCATCACCGATGGGAAGCGTATTATCGTGACCACGATTGAGAAGTTCCCGTACATCGTTCCACAGATTGGAGCAGAACACAAGGATAACCATTTCGCCATTATCATCGATGAGGCTCATTCCGGACAGAGCGGAAGAAACTCTGCGCAGATGAACCTTGCACTTTCAGGGCTTGCTTCTGATGACGAGATGGATAACGAGGATAAGATCAACGCCATGATGGAAGGGCGTAAACTGCTGAACAATGCCAGCTACTTTGCGTTTACCGCAACCCCGAAGAATAAAACGCTGGAAACCTTCGGCGTTCCGTATCAGGACGGCGACGATATCAAGCACAGACCTTTCCATGTTTATACGATGAAACAGGCAATCCAAGAAGGGTTCATTCTGGATGTGCTGCAATACTACACGCCTATCGACAGCTTCTATAAGCTGATGAAGACCGTCGAGGATGACCCGATGTTCGATAAGAAGCGGGCACAGAAGAAGCTGCGCAGCTTTGTGGAAAGCGACAGCTATACCATTGCCAAGAAAGCGGCTATGATGGTAGATCATTTTCACGAACAAGTCATTGCCAAAGGAAAAATCGGCGGGCAGGCTCGCGCTATGGTCGTGACCTCCAGCATTCCTCGCTGTATCGAATATTATTACGCCATCAATAAATGCCTTGCGGATAGGCGCAGTCCATATAAAACGATTATCGCCTTTTCCGGCGAGAACAAGTATCAAGGTCAGGAACCGCCGCTTACCTCTGCCGGATTGAACGGTTTCCCGGACGCTAAGATACCGAAGGAGTTCAAAAAAGACCCGTATCGCATTCTCATTGTTGCGGATATGTTCCAGACGGGCTTTGATGAACCGCTGCTCCACACCATGTATGTGGACAAGGTGCTTTATGACATCAAGGCGGTACAGACGCTCTCCCGCTTGAACCGCTGCTGCCCGAAAAAGTACGATACCTTCGTATTGGACTTTGCAAACAAGCCGGAGATGATTCAGGAATCATTTTCGCGATATTACCGCACCACGATTCTGTCCGGCGAAACCGATCCGAACAAGCTATACGACCTGGTTGCAACAATGGAGGAATACCAGGTGTTCTCCAACGAAGATGTCGAGCGGCTGGTCAATTTGTACCTGGATGGAGCGGATCGCGACAAACTTGATCCCACATTAGATGCCTGTACTGCCGTTTACAAGCAGTTTGACACGGATGATCAGATTAGATTTAAGAGCGCAGCAAAGGCGTTCGTGCGTACATATGGCTTTCTCGGAGCGATTTTGCCGTATGGTAACGCAGACTGGGAACGGTTGTCCATCTTTCTTAATTTGCTGATACCAAAGCTGCCGTCTCCGCGAGAGGACGATCTTTCGCAGGGGATTCTTGAAACGATCGACCTCGAAAGTTACCGCAACGAGGCGCGTGAGGTCATGTCCATTCGCCTGGAAGATACCGATACGGAGGTGGCTCCCGTACCGGCGGGAAAAGTCGGGCACATTGTTGAACCGGAAATGGATTTGCTGTCTGTTATTCTCTCCAATTTCAATGATATGTTTGGTAACATCAATTGGAATGATGCGGATAACGTGCGGAGGCAGATTCTTGAGATACCGGCCATGGTGTCTAAGGATGAAAAATATCAGAATGCCATGAGAAACTCTGATGAGCAGAGTGCGCGCTTGGAAAGCGAACGTGCGTTGCAGCAGGTCATCTTTTCGATTATGGCGGACAATATGGAGCTGTTCAAGCAGTTTCAGGACAATCCATCATTTAAGAAATGGCTGTCCGACCTTGTATTTAACTTGACCTACAACAAGGACGGAAAGCCTTATGAAGCGCCCAACTCAAATATAGTCCCAAGAGAAAACTAACGTATGTATTGTGAATCGAAAGAATAAGCCTATTTCATCAATTTATGGAGTTGTTCAGAATGTGATGACATAACGTGAGCTTTGGACAGATAACAGCAATATGGTGAGGCAATACAACCTTTCAATCACATAAAACCCCATCGTATATATGGCACAGTTTAGCTCCGCGCCATAGCATTCGGTGGGGTTTTAAGTTTTACATTTGCTGCCGCTTGCTTTATCTTAACTACCTCTTGTTCAACACAACTATCCCTTTCCGTCTGTACTGAGCGGATGATAAAACGGCATCCTTAGTTTTGCGTTGTGGCTATTGATGCGGGACAGGCTTTCGAGCGGAATGGCGTAGAACCGTTCCTTGATGAAATTTTTGTTCATGCTGTTGATGATTTTTGCGGCCTGTTCCGCATAAGCGCCGGTCATATCAAATTCCGCAAGGCGGATGAGCTGAAAGCGATATTTTCCGGCGGCGGTATACAGTATCTCTCCGGCTTTTCCGTCGCCGTAAGGCGTATAGGCGTAGCTGGCTGACTGCACTATTTTCTTGTCTTTTTCTTTTATAACCGTTATAGCAGTTTGCTTTAAGAAAACGCCGTCGCAAAAGCCCATATCGCATAACACTTTGGCAAACTTTTCGATTGCCGCTTTACGTTTTTTCTCAATACTTTTTTCGCCCGACGCACCTTGTTTCAATGCAATTTCCGCATAGGTATTGGGCTTAAAAACGCCGAAGCAATCAAAACATACGCCGAGAGATAGAGATAAAATTTGCTTATCCTTAGGTGTGATTTTATCGGCGGCGGTGCGGAAATTGTCACGGTAAATACTTCGCAGCACTTCCTCGAACAGAGATACGGACGGATCTTCAATCAGCTCGTCCGCAACGGTGCCGTCCGCCGCGCTTTCGTTTTCTTCTGCCAGGACAATGCCGATGGGATATTCGCAAGCCTTGCCGACAGCGACAAGCTCGGTAACTTTTTTCTCGGCAAAGCCCGTCTCTTTTACGGCAAGCGCAATACACGCATCGGCGGAAAGCTCGGGAGCGCTGTTATAAATGCGCATAACCTTACGCAGCTCGGCATACCCGTTTTGCGTCGGCACGGTGCAGGCGTTTTTGGTCGTGCGGATATAATCCAGTTGTCGCACTACCGCTGCCTTTTTCACATACTGCAAAAGCGGAATGGGATCGGCGGCATCATAGCCGAGAAAAGCAAACCACAATGTTCCCAAAAAGATTTGCTTGATGTCCTCAGTATCGTCCGCAGACAGATTATAATGCGAAACAAACCGTTCGGCGCGGCTTTGCAGCACCGGCTCATACGCACGGATAAATGCTTCAAAATATCCTTTATCTTTGCTCTTGATTGCCTCAACAAAATATGCATTCAGATCATCGAACCGCACGTTGCTTTTATCGCTTTCGGTAAAGGCAGATGCGCGTTCGATTTTTTCTTTGCAGAAATATTTGATACGCAGAATTTCGTCGTTGATTTCCCAAAGCCGCAGTTTACCCGAACGGACAGAAGAAAGAATATCGTTCCATATCGCCGGCTCGTGCAGCCGCTTATCCGTAATGCCGCAAAGCAGTTTTTCGGTTGCCTTTTTGTATTCGGCGTTCATACGCGCACCCCCTTTCCAAAGAAAAATAAAATTATTTTTTACCCAGTGCCTCTTTTGCCTCTTTGATCAGGTTCCGCAAAACCATATCTTGCTCATACTGATTTTGCGCATAATCAAAATCAATCTGCGCCTCCTCATAATGCCGTTTGGCAAGCTCGATCGCCTTATCGCACACATCCACATCATATTTGGCGGACGGCAGATTTTTATTGGTTTTGTGCTTTTCGTTGCGCAGAGAATCGTATCTCTTTTTCCAAGTCGCATAGCCGAAACCGTCCTTTTTCTTTTGCTTCGGCATATTCAGTTTATTTTTTGCAACGTATGCGCAGGGAACGCCGTACTCTGGATTGACGGTGCTGCAATACAACTGCTTATGCGCAGTTTCCATAAAGAAAAATCGGTGGCAGATTCCGCATTGCCATGAATAATGTCCGGCGGCAAGCCCCTCGAACATATCGGTAACATAAAAATTGAGCATACGGTTAAACACCATGCGTCTGCCGAGGACGCTGCTGCTTTCGGCTTCTATGATTACGGGGGCGACTTCTGCAGTCGGGTGCAGGGTGAAATTGTTGAAAGCGCCGGTATGGTTGCTTTGCATTATTTTTTCGGTGATTTCGGGATCACCGAACACTGTCCGCGCAAACTCCGCCAGTTCTGATTTGGTTCGTTTATCGTTTTCCGTGAGATTGACAAAGAACATATTTGCCACGCTTAAAAAATTGAGTGTGTCTCCGGTGAGATAGATATAAGACGAAACGATCCAGGAAAACGCCGTCATATGGGCGCGCAGCTTATTTTTATACGGCAGCTGCTCATAAAAGAATGTGCCGTATTTTTGAAAATCCTCTTCGTAGTGTTTCAGTGCATCTTGATAGAAAAAATTGTTCAGCGCCGCATACTCTCCGTCTATGTCAAAATAGCAAAACGGCGGAATAGCTTTGATGTAGTCCAAGATGTCAAAAAGGCTGTTTTTTATTTCGGAAAACAATTCGGTAGAATATCCCTCGTCGGTCCAGCGGCAGCAAAGCGCATATAAGGCATCACCCTTGTAAAAAAGTGCTTTTACCCATTCGGGAGAAAGGCAAAGAATATCATGCGTGACCTTGCCGGTGGGATATTGCTTTCCGTTAAGCCGAATATCAGCGTCGCCGAAATCAACGGCAAAATGGCTCAAATGTGTTTCTCCCACAGGTTTTGTTTCAATCAGATTCATGCGGCACACCTCGTTTCTGTAATCAGTATACCATAAAACCGTTTCGCTGTCATCGGAAATCACAAAAAATTCAGAAACGAATTTTGGCGCTCACAGCATTTTATGTGATTTTTCTGTTTTCAGCCATTAGATAGATAGGAGAGCGAAAGCATCGGTTCCGCCGCCGCTGCTTTTGCTCTTACTTTTTGCAAGGAGAATTCAGTATGACTGACGAAAAAACGAAACTCGCCGTTATTGATGGCGAAACCTTAATGGACATGAAACTTCCGCCGACAAAGTTTTGTGTTGATACGCTGCTGCCGCAGGGATTATGCATCCTCGGCGGCGCGTCAAAGATCGGTAAATCGTGGTGGGTGCTGGACCTGTGTGTGCGTATTGCAAAGGGCGAACCGATGTGGGAGTTGAAAACAGCCGGAGGAACAACGCTGTACCTTTGCCTGGAGGACACCCTGCGCCGTGTGCAGAACCGTCTGCTTTGCATCACGGACGAAGTGCCGCCCAATGCGTTTTTTGCTACCTCTGCCGGAACGCTGTCCGACGGTCTGTGCGAATAGATACGGGATTTTGTAAAAGAGCATCCCGACACGGTTTTTGTTGCTGTGGATACCTTTCAGATTGTGCGCAACAACAGCATCGACACCTCTTACGCAAACGACTATGAGGAAATACGGATATTAAAACAGTTAGCGGACGAACTTGGTATCTGCCTTCTGCTGGTGCATCACCTGCGCAAACAGGGCGACAGCGATCCGTTCAACAAGCTGACCGGTACCACCGGAATCGTAGGCGCAGTGGATACCGCTTTCGTGCTGGACAAGAGCCGCCGCAATGCCGACAGCGCCACCCTCTACTGCACCGGCCGTGATGTGGAGGACCGCCAGCTTGAATTGCGGTTTTCCAAAGAGGAATTTGTTTGGAAAATGCTCGGCGACAGTATGGAGAACCGGGAAATGCTACTGCCGAAGGAGATGGAACTGCTGGTCGAATTTATGAAAGTGCAGAAAAAATACAGTGGCAGCAACACGGAGTTTTGCGAACGGTATAACGAATACGCAGGACAGGCGGTATCGGCAAGAGGGCTGAAACGGCTGATGAATCTTTGGGAATATCGCCTTGCCGATTTCGGCTTGCGCTTTCGCAGCCACCGCAGCAACGGCGCCCGACTGCTGGAAATCGAATATTCCTTTTCTGCCGGTGACGAAAGTGCCGTTGGTGACGGTTAAATCGGTGTACCCCAATCGGTTCGTCCCAAGCGTTCCTTTCGTCCCTGTCGGCGGTTTACAGGCGATTTGTGCCGCTTTCGGCGGGGAGTAGGGATAAACCGCCGATGTGCCGGAAACAACGCGAATTCGGGGAGTTTGCGGGAGTGTCGGTTTTACCGATTTCCCGGACTTCGTCCGGGGCAAGCAGAGCGCCCGGCTGTCCGCTCGGCGCAACTCGCCCTTTTTGCTCGTTTTGCCGCAGGCGGCAAAAGCTTCGCTTTTCGGGCGGCAGCCCGAACCCACTGAATTTAGAAACGGAGAGTGATATTTATGAGTAAACAAAGACGGCGTGACACCACGCTGACGATTCGGCTGACCAAAGCCGAAAAAGAACGCATCGAACGCAACGCAAAACGCGCCGAGCGCAGCATCACCGACTATCTTGTTTTGCTGTCGCTTCAAACGCCAATTCACGTTGCGGAAGATGTAAAGCCCCTGCTGATCGAACTCAAACGCATCGGCAACAACCTAAATCAAATCACGGCGAAGATCAATGCCGGCGCGTTTCGGTCATACAATTTTGAAGATATGATCGACGGGCAGAAAATGATCTACGAGCAGTTGCTCAGCATTGCGAGGAAAGGATAATGGCAACGGTAAGTTTTATTCCCGAATCGAGGCAAAGCATCAGCGCAATGAAAGCGGTGATCGAATACTGTTTGCAGCAGAAAAAGGTTGCGGACGAGGACAGCGGCCGCCGCTTGGTGAGCGGTGTAAACTGCAACGGCGAAAATGCGTTCACGGAATTTATGGCGACCAAGACTGCGCATCACAAAAAAGGCGGAATGAATTTTTATCATTATGTGCAGTCTTTTTCACCGAGCGAAAGCGTGACCGCCGAGCAGGTGCACAAAATCGGATTGGCGTTTGTGAAAAAGGCGTGGCCGGGGCATGAGGTGCTGGTGACCACCCACACCGACGCCGCGCACCTGCACAACCACTTTGTCATCAACTCCGTGCATTACGAAAACGGAAGCAAGCTCCGCCAAAACCCCGGCACGCTGACAAAGCTGCGCGCACTCAGCGACGGCATCTGTCAGCAGCATGGGCTGAGCGTTCTCGAACCGTATAAAAAAGACGGCGCAAACATTTCAAGCCGCGAGTACCGCGCCGCGGCAAAGGGTGACAGCTGGAAGTTCAAGCTGATGTCCGATATTGATTTTGTGATGAATCGCAGCGGCAGCCGCACGGATTTTATGAGGGAGATGCAGCGGCTCGGCTACAAGGTCACATGGACGGACGAGCGAAAATATATTACTTTCACCTGTCCGAACGGAATGAAGTGCAGGGACATCCGCCTGCACGATGAAAAATATTTGAAAGAGGTATTGGAACATGAATTCACAATCAGAAAACAACACACAGCAGAACTCGGCAATGGATATGCTGAGGAAGAAAAACACGCGGACGCTGTCCGAACTGGAACAGATTCCGTATCAGCCGCAGGTGTATGCGATCCCGATAGAACAACGGAAGCGGGAGAGCAAACTGCTGGCGGACGCGGTGGAGTTTCAGCCGAGACTGTATCAGATGATCGAACGGCTGGCAACGGCGGAGGAACTGAGCGACCACTGCACCCGGATACAGAATATCGAGGCGGAGTATATGGAAAAGACGGTGCGGGAAGTGGTGACGGAGAACCGCAAAACGGCGGCGCAGATACAAAGCCTCATCGAACAGGCTGGGAAGAATCAAGAGCAGTTTATTTCGAATTGCTCCGAAACCCTTTCAAAGAGTACCGAGACTCTGGACAGCACGATAGAGAAACTGCACCGAAAAATATTGAAAATTATGATAGCCACGGCGGGATCGGCAGGGGGGCTGTCGCCGGCGGGCCGGGCGGGATTTTTAGCGGCGCA
>OGQT01001105.1_pt1 | contig 22322 bp, 18 predicted proteins | sample 1553261 | NCBI WGS metagenome assembly OGQT01 (sample SAMEA2579992, study PRJEB22360) | human gut metagenome | biome: human gut; feature: human-associated habitat; material: faeces | place: Denmark | collected 2008/2010
ATGAATTCATCCAGAAGGGACTGGTGAAGGTGAACGGACAGGTGGTCACCGAACTCGGCACAAAGATCGCGCACGACGACACCGTGGAATACGATGACAAGGTTGTGGCACTGGAGAGCAAATGCTACATTCTGCTCAACAAACCCAAGGACTGCGTGACAACAAGCGACGACCCCAACGGCCGCACCACCGTGCTCGACCTCGTGAAGGGCGCCTGCAACGAGCGCATCTATCCTGTGGGACGCCTCGACCGCAACACCACAGGTGTGCTGCTGCTCACCAACGACGGCGACCTCGCATCGAAGCTCACCCACCCCAAATATGTGAAGAAAAAAATCTATCACGTGTGGACCGACAAGGACATTGCCGAAGAGGACATGCAGCGCATTGCCGACGGCATCGAGCTTGAGGACGGCCCCATCCATGCCGACGCCATCTCGTATGCCACCGAGACCGACCGCAACCAGGCCGGTATAGAGATCCATTCGGGCCGCAACCGCATCGTTCGCCGCATCTTCGAGAGCCTCGGCTACCATGTGACAAAACTTGACCGCGTGTACTTCGCCGGTCTTACCAAAAAGAACCTGCCCCGCGGACGCTGGCGCTATCTCACTCAGGAGGAGGTCAACTTCCTCAAGATGGGCTCGTTCGAGTAATACAGTTACTTACAGCATAATGATGAAAAGAACAAAAATAGCCGAACTTTTCGCCGATTCCGCCGCCTTTCTGGGCAAGGAAGTGTGTGTGAAAGGGTGGGTGCGCACCCACCGCGGCAATAAATACGTGCAGTTCGTGGCGCTTAACGACGGCTCCACCATCCGCAACCTCCAGCTTGTGTTCGACATGGAGGCCTTCACCGACGAGCAGCTCAAACCCCTCACCCCCGGCTCGGCGCTCGCCGCCACCGGCATCCTTGTGGAAAGCCAGGGCAAAGGTCAGTCCATAGAGATTCAGGTGAAGAGCCTTGAAATCTACGGCACCGCCGACCCCGAGGCATACCCTCTGCAGAAAAAGGGCCATTCGCTCGAGTTCCTGCGTGAGATAGCCCATCTGCGTCCGCGCACCAACACATTCTCGGCAGTGCTCCGCGTGCGTTCCACCCTGGCCTATGCCATCCACCGCTATTTCCAGGAACGCGGGTTCTACTACCTCAACACCCCGCTCATCACGGCAAGCGACTGCGAGGGTGCCGGTGCCATGTTCCAGGTGACAACCATGGACCTCAACAACCTGCCGCGTACAGAAGAAGGAGCCGTGGACTACAGCTGCGACTTCTTCGGCAAGCCCACGGCGCTCACCGTGTCCGGCCAGCTTGAAGGCGAACTGGGCGCTACGGCCCTGGGCGCCATCTACACCTTCGGCCCCACCTTCCGCGCCGAAAACTCCAACACCACGCGCCACGCCGCCGAGTTTTGGATGATCGAGCCCGAGATGGCCTTTGCCGACCTTAACGACTACATGGATAACGCCGAGGCCATGCTCAAGTACGTCCTTAAGGACGTCATGGCCACCTGCCCCGACGAGCTCAATATGCTCAACAAGTTTGTGGACAAGGGTCTGCTCGAGCGCCTGGACCATGTCGCCAACTCCGACTTTGCCCGCGTTACCTACACCGAGGCCGTCGAGATCCTGGAGCAGGCAGTCGCTGCTGGCCACCAGTTTGATTACCCCGTCAGCTGGGGCATCGACCTGCAGACCGAGCACGAGCGCTTCCTGACCGAGGAGCACTTTAAGCGCCCGACCTTCGTGACCGACTACCCGGCCGATATCAAGGCGTTCTACATGCGCATGAACGAGGACGGCAAGACCGTCGCCGCCGCCGACTGCCTGGTTCCCGGTATCGGCGAGATTATCGGCGGCTCCCAGCGCGAGGAGCGCCTGGATCTGCTCGAGGCCCGCATCAAGGACCTGGGCATGAATCCCGAGCAGTACAAGTACTACCTTGACCTGCGCCGCTACGGTTCCTGCAAGCACGCCGGCTACGGTCTGGGCTTCGAGCGCTTGGTCATGTATCTGACCGGCGTGGGCAACATCCGCGACGTCCTGCCGCACCCGCGCACCGTGGGCAACGCCGACTTCTAATTGTCGGACGCTAGCTCGCGTCGCCACACGCCAACGCTCATCGCATAAGCGTCTCTCGACATCGGTCGAGAGGCGCTTTTTTCAACAGCATCCGTCAAGCTTTTGGCAAGTTTTTGGTCAGTTGGGCAGGGCTGTTGAAAACTCGACCCGCCGTTTGCCGACGACTACCGACCGCCCAGAGCGCCCTGCGCCCCTGGGAAAGCCCCGCGTCCTAGGCTCCATACCGTCACCACCCAAAACGGAAAGGACGTGGACACCATGACCGAAGCCGCTGTTGAAACCTACGACACCACGACTAGAGGCGCCGCCTCGATGGCAGCCTATCGCGCCGTTCGCATCCTGCAACTATTAAGCGAAAACACCGGCGAGGACAAGGCCATGCTTTCCGATGAGTTGATCCGGCGCCTCGCCCATCCCGACGACCCCGCCCGCATGCCCATCTCGGCGGCGCGGCGCAGCATCTACACCGCCATCTCCGCGCTTCGCCATGCCGGATACGAAATTGAGTACAAACGCGGCGTGGGCTACAAACTTCTTACCCGCCCGCTCACCGATGAAGAGATCATCCGGCTCCACGGTATGGTCATGCGCAACCGCTCCACGCCTATCGCTATCCGCAAGAGCATGGCGCAGCACTTAGTTGCCATGGCGAGTGCCGACGTTCGCGGCTACCTCGATACACCCGAACCCGCTCCAAGCGCAGGCAGCAAGGCTACCAAGGCAACACGCACGCCCATCAAGCGCATCGACACGTGCGAGCTCGTCGAGCAGGCCATCGACCACGGAACCACGGTGAGTTTTGATATTTCGAGCGTCACGACACGCGGCGAAACCGAAGCAGCACGGATGACACTCCGTCCCTTTGCCATCAGGCAGCGCGATGGCATCTCGTATCTGCTGGGAACGGTCTACGACGCCCGAGGCACCGACGATACACTGCGCACTGTCGAGATCGCCCGTATGAGAAACGTCAGCACGCGCCTGCTCGACGGCAAGAAGCTCTTCGCCGCCCTAGACGAGGACGACGCCTCCTCCGCCGCATAAGACCCTCCGCCGCCCATTCGACTACCCGTACCGCCCATCCGATTCTGTATTAAAAAACCCGCCAGGCTGTTGTAAAAATGGACATCAGCGCTACTATAGTTCCACTTGCACTTTGTCCAAGTGCAGTGTTTCCAGCCATTTTTATACTGGGGGTAATGATATGAAGGACATCACCATCAGCCGCAGGAGCCTTCTGGTCTCCGCCGGCCTGCTCGCGCTCGCCCCGCTCGCCGGATGCGGCGGCAACTCTGGTTCCGGCTCCGCTGCCGCCGGTTCCGACTACACCATCGGCGTTCTGCAGCTCACCGAGCACTCCGCACTCGATGCCGCCAACGACGGCTTTGTCAAGGCCATCAAGGAGAGCGGCCTTAAGGTCAAGATCGACCAGAAGAACGCCCAGAACGACCAGTCCACGTGTAAGTCCATCGCCGACAAGTTCGTGGGCGATGGCGTCGACCTGATCTACGCCATCGCCACGCCCGCCGCACAGGCTGGCGCCACGGCCGATATCCCCATCGTGGGTTGCGCCATCACCGACTACGCCGCCTCCGGCCTGGTCCAGGACAACGACAAGCCCGGCACCAACGTCACGGGCGCCTCCGACCTTACCCCGGTCGCCGAGCAACTCGAGATGATGCAGAAGGTCCTGCCCGACGTAAAGAAGGTCGGCCTGCTCTACTGCACCGCCGAGTCCAACTCCGACGTCCAGATCAAGGCCGCCAAGAAGGAGCTCGACAAGCTGGGCCTCCAGTACACTGACTTCACCGTCTCGAGCTCCAACGAGATTCAGTCCGTCGTCGAGTCTGCCGTGGGCAAGGTCGATGCGCTGTACTCCCCCACCGACAACACCATCGCCGCGGGTGCCTCGCAGGTCGGCCAGATCTGCAAGGAAAACAAGCTCCCCTTCGTGACCGGCGAGGAGGGCATGTGCAAGGCCGGCGGCCTGTTCACCCTCTCCATCAACTACGAGGATCTGGGCTACGCCGCAGGCGAGATGGCCGTCAAGATCCTGAAGGGCGAAGCCAAGCCCGAGGACACGGCGATCAAGCACCTCTCAAGCAAAGACCTGGTCGTCGTCAAGAACGACGAGATGGCCGAGGCCCTGGGCATCGACCTTTCCGCTCTGGACGCGTAGCGCCATGCGCGGTAGCGCGTCTAGGGCACGCACTCGCGCCGTTGACGTGTTATTCAATATCTGAGCCACAGGGGCGGGCGCTGTAGACCGGCGTTCGCCCTGCTTGTTTCGGATGAGTCAAAACATCCGGCCGCAGCTCTTTTATGCATTGTTACCGCTATCATGGTGACTCACGTGTCCACCCTATCCTAGGAGGTATGAAGCATGCTCATTGCATTGCAGGGCGCCGTTTCGCAGGGCGTCCTCTGGGGCATTATGGTGCTTGGCGTGTTTATCACGTTCCGCCTGCTCGACATTCCCGATATGACCTGCGACGGCAGCTTTGCCCTCGGCGGCTGCGTCTGCGCTGTGCTCATCGTCAATAACAACGTCGACCCGCTGTTCGCCGTGCTGGCCGGTATGTGCGCCGGCGCCATCGCGGGCGCCGTCACGGGCATTTTGACCACCGTCTTTGAGATTCCTGCGATCCTCGCCGGAATCCTCACCCAGATCAGCCTGTGGTCCATCAACCTGCGCATCATGGGCAAGTCCAATACGCCCATTCTTGCCAAAGGCACCGTGTTCTCGGCCGTCAGCAATATGACCGGTCTGCCGCAGTCCACCGTTGCCATCATCTTGGGCATCCTGCTCGCCGTGGCTATCGTTGCCATCCTGTATTGGTTCTTTGGCACCGAGATCGGCTCGGCGCTGCGAGCCACCGGCAACAACGAGTACATGATCCGCGCTCTGGGCGTCAACACCAACTCCACCAAGATGATCGCCCTCGTGCTCTCCAACGCCCTCATCGGCCTTTCGGGCGCGCTCATCTGCCAGAGCCAAAAGTATGCCGACATTGGTATGGGCACCGGTGCCATCGTTATCGGTCTTGCCGCCATTGTTATCGGCGAGGTGCTCGGCCGTCTGCTTCCCGGCGGCCTCACGCAGTTTAGCGTCCGTCTTGCCTCCGCCGTCTTTGGCTCCGTGGTGTACTTCCTTATCCGCGCCATCGTGCTGCAGTTGGGCATGGACGCCAACGACATGAAGCTGCTCTCCGCCGTGATTGTCGCTGTGGCCCTGTGCGTGCCCGTGGTTTGGGAGCGCTATAAGCTCCGCAGCTCCTACACGAAGGGGGATGAGGCAGATGCTTAAGCTCTCGCACGTCAAGAAGACCTTTAACAAGGGCACCGTCACCGAGAAGCGCGCGCTCACCGGCGTCGACCTCACCCTAAATGACGGCGACTTTGTAACCGTGATCGGCGGCAACGGCGCCGGCAAGTCCACGCTGCTCAACATGATCGCCGGCGTGTACCCGCTCGATTCGGGCGTTATTGAGCTCGACGGCACCGACATCTCGCGCCTGAGCGAGTCGCAGCGCGCCAAGTACCTGGGCCGCGTGTTTCAGGACCCCATGCGCGGTACCGCTGCCGACATGCAGATCGCCGAGAACCTGGCCCTCGCCAAGCGTCGCGGCCAGCGTCGCGGCCTTTCGTGGGGCGTCACCAAGGCCGAGAAAGATGAGTACGTCGAGCTGCTCAAGCGCCTGGACCTTGGTCTGGACACGCGTCTCAACGCCAAGGTCGGCCTGCTCTCGGGTGGCCAGCGCCAGGCACTCACCCTGCTGATGGCCACGCTCACCAGGCCGCGCCTGCTGCTGCTCGACGAGCACACCGCGGCCCTCGACCCCAAGACGGCCTCTAAGGTGCTTAACCTGACCGAGGAGATCGTCGACGAGAACCACCTGACCACGCTCATGGTCACGCACAACATGAACGACGCCATCCGTCTGGGCAACCGTCTGATCATGATGCACGAGGGCCATGTGATCTACGACGTGGCGGGCGATGAGAAGAAGTCGCTCACCGTAGCCGACCTGCTGCAGAAGTTCGAGGAGGTCTCGGGAGGCGAGCTCGCCAACGACCGCATGCTGCTGAGCTAAAACCTGCCAAAAAGGGACAGGTTTATTTTGGTAGGTTTTATCTGCGCAAACGTCAAAACCGCCGCAAAGGGACAGACGCCCTTGCGGCGGTTTTCGCATATTATGTCGATAATCCAGCGTCAGCAGGAACTACTGGTTAAGGACTAAGGAAACTGCCACGAGAAGCTCTCTTCCCCGTCTCGCCTTGACCGCCGCACTCCTTGCCGGCGTGCTCGCCGGCGCCCCAGCTTACGCCACCGCGGCCACCCCATCTCAAGTTATCGGCCCGTCCGATGTGATCGGACGGGCTTCTTGGTGGGTATCATGGTTGGACGATCATAAGGAGGTTTTCCCTACATGGAATTGTTTGAGCCGATTCTTCATTTCTTTGAGCAACGGTGGGTCCACAACATCATCTGGGCCGTCATCTTGGCGATAGGCACCGCCGTCGCCGCCAAGGTCGTATCCAAGACCCTGAACCATCTGCTTAACCGAGACGATAACCCGCTTCCGGCATCGAGTATCTTCATCAACATCGCGCGCGCCGTCATCTGGATGATTGGCGGCAGCTTTATCCTCGATAACTGCTTTGGCATTAACGCAAACGCGCTCGTCGCCGCCCTTGGCGTCGGCGGCATCGCCATCTCGCTCGGCTTTCAGGACACGCTGTCAAACCTTATCGGCGGCATGCAGGTGACCTTTATGGGCATCATCAAGCCCGGCGACAATATCGAGGTCGGCGGCGTATCCGGCGTGGTCCAAGACATCACTTGGCGCCATACAACGATTGAGGATGCCTGTGGGCAGACCATCATCGTCCCCAACTCCAACATCTCCAAGAACACGCTCGTGCACCTCATGCCCTTTGGGCGCGTTGCCGTGCCCGTCGCGGTCAAGGACACGTCCAAGTGGGCTTCACTGGACGCACTGGCAGACGAGCTGACCAGCGCCACCAAAGCCGCCGTGCTTCCCATCTCGGGCTTTGACAAGGAGCCCTACGTACTCTTTAGCGAAATCGGCGACTTTGGCATCAAAGGAAAGATCATCTTTATCGTCAGCGACGACAGCACCACTTTCACGGCAGCCGACGCCTGCATCCGCGCCATCGCCCCCATCATCGCCTAAAACCACCACAAAGAGGACAGGCACCTTCGTGGTGGTTTCGCATCGTGGTACCATGGTTTATATCGTTGTTTAAACGACTAAGGGAGTAAACATCATGGAAGAGGCCTATCGTCAAGCACGCAAGCGCGGCGAGCAAGGACGTCGACGCGCCATTAGCCAAAGCGAGCATCCATACCTTACGGACCTCGACAGTTTGATTGCTCAGCTCCCCTTAGGTCAGCGAGTGAGTGTCGGCCTGCGGGATATTCCGCTCGAAATGGTCGTCGGCACGGTCACCAAGGGCCGTCAGTCCGCCTTTTCATGCAACTTTATGCCCCTGCTGCCGTTTAACACCGAGTTCGCCCGCAAGTGGTCCAACCTCTACGATATCCAGGTAACCGAGGGCTATCGCGACCCCATCATCGTCACCGAGTTCATGCATCGGTTCTATGTCCAGGAAGGCAACAAACGCGTCAGTGTCCTCAAATTCCTGGACGCTCCAACGGTTTCGGCCAGGGTTACCCATCTCTACCCCGGCACATGGGATTCCGTCGAAAGCCGCCTGTACGGTGAATTCTGCGCGTTTTGGCGCGTCTGCCCCCTATACGAGATCGAGTTCTCGCGTGAGGGAAGCTACGAGACGCTCGCCAAGATGCTCGGTCAGAACCTTATCGAAAAATGGCCGCAGAAAAAGGTCGACTACCTGCGCCACACCTTCCTGCTCTTTAAGCGCGCCTACCTTCGCGCAGGCGGCGACCACCTGGACATTACGCCCGCCGACGCCATGCTCGTCTACCTCAATGTGTACAACCAGGACCGCCTGCTGGATACGCCAACGGATATCGTCGTAAACCGCCTGTGCAAGATCTGGCGCGAGCTGGTCATTGCCGGCAAAAATGACGAGGACAAGGTCGATCTTGTCGAAGCACCGAGCGTCGACGAGGAGGAGACGCCCGCCAAGTCCACCTCTGGCGTGCTCAACTTCTTTATGGGCAAGACCGTCTACTCGACGGCCAACCCCCTGCGCATCGCCTTTATCCATGAGTTCCCCTGTGCGACGTCGAGCTGGGACAGCCTGCACGACCAAGGGCGTCAGTATCTCGATGAGCACTTTGGCGGTATCGTGCGCACCGAGGCGTTCGAGGACTGTCACGATCCGGATGTGTTCTACGCCGCCGTGGAAACGGCTGTCAAACATGGAGCAAACGTCATCTTCTCGACCTCGCACCGCCTGATGGAATATACGCTCAGAGCTGCCGTTGAGTATCCCCGGGTTCGGTTCCTCAACTGCTCTATCGGCCTTCCCCATCAAAGCGTCCGTTCGTACTTTGGCAAGATGTACGAGGCCAAGTTTCTGCTGGGCGCCCTTGCGGCCAGCATGGCGGACAACCACCGCATCGGTTACCACGCGTCGGTCTTCGCCTCGGGCGCACTCAGCGAGATCAACGCCTTTGCGATTGGCGCCTCGCTGCTCGACCCGCGCGCGCAGGTCATCCTCACCTGGGGCGATGTTCCCGCCGGTGGTCTTGCCGAAGCCATGTGCCGCGAAGGCGTAAGCGTCATGACCGGCGCTGACATGTCAAAGTCGCTCGAAGACCCAACGGCCTACGGGCTTCACCGCTTGGTCGACGGCAAAGTCACCGGCATCGCCATGCCCGTATGGAACTGGGGCCGTTACTACGAGCTCATCGTTCGCAGCCTTCTTCACGGCACGTGGGACGAGACCAGCGACGACAACCAAGTGCGCGCTGTCAACTACTGGTATGGCATGAGCTCCGGCGTTATCGACATCCGTTACGCTCCGGGCCTACCCTACCAAACGCGCAAACTCGTGCAGTTGCTCCGCAACGGCATTGTTGTGGGATCCATCAACCCCTTTGGCGGCGAGCTCCACAGCCAGAACGGCGTGGTACAGATCGAAGGCTTCCCTCCGCTGCCGAGCACGCAGATTGTCGAGATGAATTGGCTGGCGGACAACGTGGTAGGCACCATTCCGCAGCTCGACGATGAGCCGAAAGTCTCTGCCCTATGAAAATCCTTGCCATAGCCGATACCGAAGAACGATGCCTTTGGGAGTGCTTTCGCAAGGAACGCTTTGAGGGAGTCGACCTGATTTTGTCCGCCGGCGATCTGGACCCGGACTATCTTGAGTTTTTGGTTACGGTCATCAACAAACCGCTCATCTACGTGCGCGGCAATCACGATGACCGCTACGCACGTCATGCACCGGGTGGATGTATCTGCGTAGAGGACAGCGTGTACACGTACCGAGGGATTCGCATTGCGGGCCTTGGCGGGTCCATGCGTTATCGCGACGGCGCCAACATGTACACCGAACGCGAGATGTCCAAGCGCATGCGTAAGCTGTCGCGTAAGGTTAGGATGGTCGGCGGGTGCGACATTCTGCTTACCCATGCACCCGCCGCCGGTATGGGTGATCTGGACGATCTGCCGCATCGAGGATTCGAGTGTTTTAACACAGCACTCGAATCCTGGAATCCCGACTACATGGTGCACGGGCATGTGCACCAAAGCTACGGTTGCGATTTTCAGCGCGAGCGTCAGCATGTGTGTGGAACGACGATCATCAACGCCTGCGGCTATACGCAGTTTGAGCTCGACCAGACGCACTACCCCATCCGCGGCTGGCAAGCTGCTTGGCTCAACTCACAAACCATGCGCCGCGAGCTCAAACGCCACGAAGCCATCGAGTCTTCAACAGCCAGAACCCCCTGGTAACCACCTTTAAGGCTTGACGCTGCGCCGGCCCCAAGCACCCCATCTCGCCCCTCAAGCCGTCGCTCGCGTACCAAAGTACGCGTCGCTCCTCTTTCGGGGCGACCTGGGGCACTTGGAACCGGCTCGCTGCGATGCCATAACATTGACGCCAAAGTGCCAAAACCACCACAAAGGTGCCTGTCCCCTTTGTGGTGGTTTTGGCCCGAGATAGCAAGAAACCCGGTCCCACACGAGGCGGAACCGGGTTTCTTTAGCAATGCTTGCTTTGCTCAGGCAGTAACTAGCAGTTACTCAGCCAGGAAGTCACGCTGGACAGCGGGATCGACCTTGACGCCAGGGCCCATGGTGGAAGACACGGAGATGGACTTGACGTACTTGCCCTTAGCAGAAGAGGGCTTGACGCGCAGGATCTCGGTGTACAGGGCAGCGTAGTTCTCGACGAGCTGCTGCTCAGAGAAGGACTTCTTGCCCAGGGGCACGTGGCAGATGCCGTAGCGGTCGGCACGATACTCAACGCGGCCGGCCTTGAGCTCGGAGACCATCTTGGCGACGTCCATGGTCACGGTGCCGAGCTTAGGGTTCGGCATAAGGCCACGGGGACCAAGGATCTTACCGATGCGGCCAACCTTGGCCATCATGTTCGGCGTAGCGATAGCGGCGTCGAAGTTGATCTCGCCCTTCTGGATCTGGGCGACGAGCTCGTCGGAACCGATGATGTCGGCGCCGGCAGCCTCGGCCTCGCGGGCCTTCTCGCCCTCGGCGAAGACGGCAACACGAACGGTCTTGCCGGTGCCGTGGGGCAGAGAGATGGAACCACGGATGTTCTGGTCAGCCTTACGAGTATCGATGCCCAGACGGAAGTGGGCCTCGACGGTCTCGTCGAACTTGGCGGTGTCGAGCTCCTTGATGAGCTTGGCAGCCTGAAGGGGGGTGTAGAGCGTGGCGCGGTCGATCTTCTCGGCAGCGGCGTTATAGCTCTTACCATGCTTAGCCATGTGCATTACCTCCTGTGGTTAAACGGGCGTGAGCCCTCCCACATCGTATCGTGTGCCCTATTGCACACATATAACGGGCACCCCGGTCGGAGCACCCGTCATTACCTAAAGAAATCGCTACTCAGCGATGGTGACGCCCATGGAACGGGCGGTACCGGCGATGATCTTCTTGGCGGCGTCAATGTCGTTGGCATTGAGGTCCGGCATCTTGATCTCGGCGATCTTGGTGAGCTGCTCCTGGGAGAGCTGACCGACCTTGTCAGCCTGGGGCTTAGCGGAACCAGACTTGAGGTTCAGCTCCTTCTTGATAAGGTGAGCCGCCGGCGGGGTCTTGGTGATGAAGGAGAAGGACTTGTCCTCGTAGACAGAGATCTCAACGGGGATGATGTCGCCCTTCTTGTCCTGCGTCTCGGCGTTAAAGGCCTGGCAGAACTGCATGATGTTCACGCCAGCAGCGCCCAGGGCGGGGCCGACGGGAGGAGCGGGGTTAGCTGCACCAGCAGGAATCTGGAGCTTAATGACGTTGGCAACCTTCTTCTCAGCCATGGTCATTCCTTTCGAATCACGAGTGTGAAGTACTTGCTATATCGTAAGCACGCACGTGTTAGAAGCACTCCTGAGATGAGCAGTCACAGAAGAAGCACGCTCGCGCGAACGGACGAAAACTTAAGCGATGACAGCGACCTGGTTAAAGTCGAGCTCGACCGGCGTCTCGCGGCCAAAGATCATCAGCGTGACCTTGAGCTTGCCAGCCTCGGTGTTAACCTCGGAGACCTTGCCATCAAAGTCGGTAAGCGGGCCATCGGTGACGCGGACGGACGTACCGACCTCAATATCAACCGAGGTGCGCTTGGGCGAATCGCCCTTACCGGGACGACGAGTCATCTTGTTGTACTCGTCGCGGGAAAGCGGAGCGGGCTTGCCGTTGCCGCCTAGGAAACCGGTGACGCCAGGCGTGTTACGAACACACGTCCAAGCATCGTCATCCATCTCCATGCGGACCAGGACATAACCCGGGAAGATCTTGGAATCCTTGGTCTCACGCTTACCACCCTCTTTAATCTCGGTGACGCGCTCCATAGGAATCTCGATATCAAAGATACGGTCCTGCATGCCCATAGTCTCGATGCGATGCTCGAGATCGGACTTAACGCGGTTCTCGTATCCAGAGTAAGTGTGAACGACATACCAACGCTTAGACATGGTTTAGCCCCTCAATCCAGAGAACAGAGCAAGAGCCTCGCCAAAGCCAGCATCGAGCAGAGCGATGACGACGCCGACGACGATCAGAGAAGCGCAAACGACAACCGAGTAGTTCACGAGCTCCTTCTTATCGGGCCACGTGACACGCTTCATCTCGGACTTGACCGAAGCGAAATACTTCTTGGTGCGGGCGAAGAAACCAGGCTTCTCGTTCTTCTTGGACTTCGCAGCCTTCTCGTTCTTCTTGGCAACGGCCTTCTTGGCCTCAACCTTGGAGTTGGCGGCAGCTTTGTTGGCAGGTGCCGGCTGCTGAGCCTTCTTCTTGTTCTTCTTGTTGGCCATTTGGGTTACCTCCGCGCAATGCGCTTATACATGAGTAAACCGTAAGCCCCCAAGTGGGAGCTTACGGAATAATGACTGGCACGCCAGGAAGGACTCGAACCCTCAACACTCGGTTTTGGAGACCGATGCTCTACCAATTGAACTACTGGCGTATGTGACTAGAGACTAGCGGGTCTCTTTGTGCAGCGTGTGGTGACGGCACCAGGGGCAATACTTCTTGATCTCCATACGATCAGGCATGGTCGACTTGTTCTTGGTGGTCGTATAGTTGCGGCGCTTGCACTCAGTGCACGCAAGAGTAACTAGAGTACGCATGTATCCTGAACCTTTCATTTCCGCCCCGTACGGGCACGAGTTGTTACTTTATCAGCTCCACGTAAGTGCTGTCAATGAAAACCTCGAGTCAATTGGTTCTCGGTGGATCCATTCATATTTGGAACACATCAATGAAGCCATCGAGAGCTAATCGACGGTGCATCCAGGACCATTATCGATCCTCTCGACACCAGCAACGGCTCAATATCCATTGCAGAAAAGAACCCGGCACCCATATAAGTGCCGGGTTCTCTAAGTCAGCTATATCAAAGAGCTAATTTACTCAATGATCGTGGAGACGATGCCCGAACCGACGGTGTGGCCACCCTCGCGGATAGCGAAGCGCAGGCCCTCCTCCATGGCGATCGGGTGGATGAGGTCGCCCTCGATGGTGATGTGGTCACCAGGCATAGCCATCTCGGTGCCCTCGGGGAGCTTGACCGTACCGGTAACGTCGGTGGTACGGAAGTAGAACTGAGGACGATAACCATCGAAGAACGGGGTGTGACGGCCGCCCTCCTCCTTGGTCAGAACGTAAATCTCGCCGGTGAACTTGGTGTGCGGGGTAACCGAACCGGGCTTGCAGAGAACCTGGCCGCGCTCGATGTCCTCGCGCTTGATGCCGCGGAGCAGCAGACCGACGTTGTCGCCAGCCTCGCAGAAGTCCATGGACTTACGGAACATCTCGATACCGGTAACGACGGTGTTCTGGGTATCCTTGATGCCGACGATCTCGACGGGCTCGTTGAGCTTGAGCTCACCGCGCTCGACACGGCCAGTAGCAACGGTACCACGGCCGGAGATGGTCATAACGTCCTCAACGGCCATCAGGAACGGGAGGTCGTTGTTACGAGCAGGCGTCGGGATGTACTCGTCGACGGCCTTCATGAGCTCGCGAATGGCGTCCATCCACTTGGCGTCGCCCTCGAGAGCGCCCAGAGCGGAGCCACGGATGACGGGGATGTCGTCGCCGGGGAAATCGTACTCGGAGAGGAGCTCACGGGTCTCCATCTCGACGAGGTCGATGAGCTCGTCATCGTCGACCATGTCGCACTTGTTCAGGAAGACGACGATGTAGGGAACGCCGACCTGACGGGCGAGCAGGATGTGCTCGCGGGTCTGAGCCATGGGGCCGTCGGTAGCGGCGATGACCAGGATAGCGCCGTCCATCTGAGCAGCGCCGGAGATCATGTTCTTGACGTAGTCAGCGTGGCCCGGGCAGTCAACGTGAGCGTAGTGACGGGCAGCAGTCTCGTACTCGACGTGGGAGACGGAGATCGTAATGCCACGCTCGCGCTCCTCGGGAGCCTTGTCGATGTTCTCGAACGCAGTGAAGTCAGCCTTGCAGCCCTCGGTCTCGGAGAGAACCTTGGTGATGGCGGCGGTCAGCGTGGTCTTGCCGTGGTCGACGTGACCAATGGTGCCGATGTTAACATGCGGCTTAGTGCGCTCAAACTTCTCTTTGGCCATAAAGCCCTCCTCTAAACAGGTCGTCCCCGGACGGGACTTTGCCTTTATACCATAGTGGCCTCTCAACATACTATTGAGAAGCCACCGTGTTACCTATGGTAGCGGTGACTGGATTCGAACCAGTGACGCCACGGGTATGAACCGTGTGCTCTAACCAACTGAGCTACACCGCCGGATGGAGCCTGCAACCAGACTTGAACTGGTGACCTCTTCGTTACCAACGAAGTGCTCTACCGACTGAGCTATACAGGCACTTGACGGGTGGGAGCTATAGGATTCGAACCTATGTAGGCAGAGCCAACGGGTTTACAGCCCGTCCCCATTAACCACTCGGGCAAACTCCCAATCGTTCAAGTATCCGCAGGTTCTTTGGTCTTTTGGACCGCCGCCCCCGCGAACGAAAAAGATAATACGATGCAACCTTGGGAGCTGTCAACGAAAACCTCTAGATACACGGTTCCGGGCGTATCTATATAGCCGTGACCTGCGGTTTTATTGAGTTTAGATATGAAGGACGGTGGTTTTGGATACTGAGGTGACGTTTCCCGAGGTAACACTTTGCTGTAGTGGAGTACACCTTCAGTATCGAACTTCGATACCAGCTTATTTGCACCTATATATAGGTCGAGATCGGGGCTTCCACGCCACGATCGAGCGTGGATTATCTCCCACTTTTAGCGCGGCTCTAAGGCCAAAGTGGCAGATTATCCACGTTCATTCTCCAGGCGAGAGAACTGTAAAGCCGCAACTACTCGGGCCAGGCCAAAGTAGACCCATAGAGCGGCTCCCCCTTGGTGCAGGGGTAGCGACTCAAGTAACACGACGATAGCAAGTCGAAAAAATAAGTCATGGCGTATTTCGAATAAACGCCGAGTCGGTCAATTCCGTTTCCCGCATTACCAAGACGATATACACGGTCAAAAGACCTCGATTTGTCATCGTTGCTAAACGCAGTAATTAGAATCTTCCTGCCCGAACGGCAATCAAGATACTCACGCGCCTGTGACGCAAATAGCCCGGAGACCGATACGAGAATTATCAATGACTGCGAAGCGTCTCCCATGTTTTTCAATTCCGCGACGTTAGCCCCAGCAACTATGCGAACTATCTTGCCCGCATAAAACATTTCCTGCTGAAATCGTACGAGATTGGCGCTCACATTATTGGTGCACCAGATTTCAACGTTTTTATGGCCATCAATTTCGTCGACAAGATGCTTAATAGCGATATCGGACACGCCGCTTTCAACCTCAGCGAACATCTCGATCATGCGAACGTCGAGCTCTGCCCTGTACTCCTCGTAGCCAAATTCCTCCTCTCGATGGCTTAAGTCGCTTGGAAAGACTGACTGAGTAAATGATTCTTTCAAATCGCTAAGAGACTGGTAGCGCAATCGATTGCAGAAACGACGAACAGCGGAACGAGTCACGAATGCATCGCGGGTTATTGCGGCAACATTGATTTCGCTCGAACGCCTAATGTGAGCGATGAGATATCGAGCGATGGCGGCATCGTTTGACCCAAACTCGCTGTTGATGATGGAGCTAATGCGATTGAGCACATCGAAGTCATTGATATTCACGTGATCCCTCTTTCCGCTCTCCTCGAAATCATGGTTCATTTATTGAATCAAACAGCTTTGGTCGTTCTCCTATGATTCAAATCAGTTGACGTCATCTTAATCATAATTCCGCCACACGTATCCACCGTGTTTTGAGTGATGGAAAGGGGATTCATGGGCAACGTGAACAACATGCCGTTTCTCTGGGGTTCCGCCACGGCGTCTTATCAGTGCGAGGGTGCCTGGAACGAAGACGGCAAAGGCCTTGGTGAGTGGGATTTCTTTAGCCACACAAGCAATAAGAACATCAACCATGTTGACGGTGATGTATCTTGCGACTTCTACCATCGCTATGAAGAAGATATCCGCATGATGAAAGAAGGCGGACAAAACACCTATCGCTTCTCTCTTTCATGGAGTCGAATCATCCCCACGGGTATCGGCGAAGTGAATGAAGAGGGTATCGATTTTTATAATCGGGTCATTGATTGCTGCCTCGAAAATGGCATAGAGCCCAACGTTACGCTGTTCCATTACGATCTGCCATTCACGCTTGCTTGCAAAGGCGGATGGCTGAACAACGACATGGCAGAGTGGTTCTGCAAATACGCCAAGATTTGCTTTGAGCGCTTTGGAGACCGCGTCAAAATCTGGGCTACCGTTAACGAGCCGCATTTCTACAGCTACTGCGTAAACATGTTGGGCAACTATCCCCCCAATCGATCGCTCGATGTTCAGTCGTACATGCAGTTTCAGTACAACCTGATGCGCGCAAGCGCACTCGCAGTCCGAGCATATCGTCAAATGGGCTACGACGGCATCATCGGCGCCGTCCACGATGGCGGCGTTGTCGAACTCGACCCGGCAACCGAGCACCCTGATGACGTATTTCGATACGCAGACTTTTTCGCCAATCGCATGATTCTGGCACCAGCGCTTCAGGGTCAACTGCCGCCAGAAATGGACGAAATCCTTGAAAAACTTGGCGTCTCGCTCTATCGATCCCCAAATGACGTAAAAGAATTCAGAGACGGTAAAGTCGATTTTATTGGACTCAACGTGTATTGCCGAGAGTATGTAACCGACTGGCACGGTGGAGAGCTTGCCGTTTCGGCGAACAATAAGGGCAGTTCGAGCAAAAGGGTCGAAGTAAAATGCATTGCGCCCTTGTTTGAAAGCGCCCGCGACAGCAATGTTCCCCGCAATAAATGGGGCCGCGAAATACTCCCAAGTTGCATGTATTCAACCATCATGGATGTCCACGAGCGCTATGACGCGCCCCGCATCTTTATTACGGAAAACGGACATGGCGCCTATGAGCAACCAGACACAGACGGAATGATCCACGATGATGACCGCATCGAGCTTCTGGGCCAGTTCATCGAGCACATGATGAGGGCTAAGCGCGACGGCGCGCGCGTTGAGGGTTACTACCTCTGGTCGACGATGGATCTGTATAGCTGGATCAACGGCTACGAAAAACGATACGGACTTGTCCATATCGACTTCGAGAACAATCTGGAGCGCACCCCCAAAAAGAGCTGGTATTGGTACCGAGACCTTATCTCGAAGTATCAGGAGCAGGAAGGTTAGGAGAAAGAGATGAAATATCAGGCAATGTCCGAAACAGTCCTAAAGGCTGTTGGCGGCAAAGAGAACATTACATCGGTAACTCATTGTGCGACACGCCTTCGCATCGACGCACGAGACACCTCGATCATCGATCTCCAGCTCGCCAAATCGGCCGATCAGGCGCTCGGGGCAGTAGTCAGCGGTGGCCAGCTTCAGGTGATCATCGGCCCAAACGTCACCGAGGCTTACAACGACTTCCTCGACTTCGCGGGAATCGAAGTCGGCGGTGGCACGGTTGCCGACGATGCCCAAACCGCCAAAGACCTTGCAGAAGGCATTAAAAGCGGTAACACCGCCATGGGCTTGATTGAGAAATTCGGGAACGTCTCTGCACAGGTATTCATGCCCATCGTCCCGGCGCTCATCGTTGGCGGACTCATTCTTTCGATCAAGAATCTCCTGGTCAATTATTGCGGATTAAGCACCGATAGCGGAACCGCCCAGGTCCTGTTGGCGATCTTTAGCGCTTCGTTTAGCTTCTTGCCCGTTTATCTTGGTTATCAGCTCGCAGCCGTCATGAAGATGCAGCCCATCATGGGCGCATTGCTGGGCGCGATCATGATCAGCTCGTCCATTAGCGGTGCCGAGGGTCTCGACTTTCTTGGTATCCCCATCCCGACGAACGACTATTCGAGTACGGTAGTGCCCATCGTACTGGGCGTTGTGTTCATGTACTTTGTCGACCGCAGCCTTCAGAAGATCATTCCCGACGTTACCAAACTGTTCTTGAAGCCGCTGCTCACCATGATCATCGTCGTGCCCGTCGAGCTGATTATCCTTGGCCCCGCCGGCAGCATGATGGGCTACGCGCTGAGTGATGCCGTCACGTGGCTTATGGACAACGTGGCATTTATCGCTACTCCGATCCTGGCAGCCCTTAACCCCTATTTCGTCATGCTCGGTCTCGATAAGGCTTACATCGCAATCGAAGTTACGAGCCTGGCGCAGCTCGGTTGGGCACCCATTATCTTTGGATTCATCTCGAACCTCTGCATTGGCGGCACGAGCCTCGCCCTGGCAACTGCCATGAAGGGAAACAAGGAGAAGAAGGGTATGGTCACCACGGTTGCCGTTACCGCACTCTGTGGCGTAACCGAGCCCGCGTTCTACGGTTGCCTCATCGAGCGTCCCCGCCTGCTTGTCGGCACGGCAATCGGCGCGCTCTGCGCTGGACTCCCTGCAGGCATCTTTGTCCTGAAAGAGTATGTTGCGGGAGCATGCCCCGGCCTTCTTTCGGCACTCATCTTTATCGCTCCCGATGGGTCCATGGGCAACTTCGTGCTGGCATGCGTTGTCGCCATCATCGCCATCGTCGTCTCTTTCATCGCTGCACGCGTAATCATCAAGAAGAACCCCAGCTATATTGAGTAGATGCCCGCTGTTTGCATTGGGGACATCCTCGGCAGACCATTAGCAAGAACCCAAGAAGTCCCTTAGGAGCTCGATTAATCCATTCGGATTCCTGAGGCGCAAACGACCCCGATTCCACAATGAAATCGGGGTCGTTGTTTCTAAAGCCGTCGATAGACAATCGGTGTTTACCTTAGCTCCCTATCCAAGTTAATTATCCACGCTCGTTCTCCGGTCGGGAGATTTTCTTCGCTCGCGTGTCCAGAAATCCACGCTCGAGCAGGACATCCAGGTCCGCACCCGCCCTTGTCTCGATCTGTAACAGTAAGAGGCCTATTCCGCTTCTACATGTTACAGATCAAGATATTCCTAAAACACCCTAAGTTTCATCTCAATCTGTAACAGTTAGATGCCAAATATCGGTCTTGGTGTTACAGATTTAGACAAACTGGAGGACGAGACAAACCAAAAACGGGATGGGCGCTAACCCGATGGCGCACCACCTAAATAGAAACGGGCCCTGTCCCATATAGAGACAGAGCCCGAAACTCTCATGGAGCCAGTGACAGGAATCGAACCTGCAACCCACTGATTACAAATCAGTTGCGCTACCGTTGCGCCACACTGGCACACTTGGCGCTTTCGCGCGAAGCCAATTAAGAATAAAGGAATTGCCGACGAGGCGCAACAGGCCCTTCACCCGACCACATCTCAAAACTATTCGCCAGAACGAATAGTTTTAATTACAATTGCTATATATAGAACTATTCGTTCTGGCGAAGGGTTTCGCGATGCTTACTACCAAAGAAGCCGCCGAGCTGCTCGGCATCACTCCGCGCAGGGTGCAGGAGCTCATAAAAAACGGAGCACTTGAGGCCCGCAAGGCTTCTGGTGTATGGCTCATCGACAAAGACAGCGTCGACACGCGACTCCGCTCTGTGACCAAAACGGGGGGACGTCCCCGCCGCGGCCACGGTAAGAGCGAGATCGCGTTCACCCTCATGAACCGCACGTACGAAGTCGCTCAGCTGGTCTACAGCACATCGCGAAAAGACTTTACCCACATCGGTGCCGACATCGATTACGCCCACGCCCCTATTGGAGTATTTGGCCCTAATAGCCCCATATCGCTAGACTCCTTCCGCATCTGGTGGCGCGGCCGCGGTATCCCGCTCGCACGCATTGGGCTAGCCTCCCTGCTTGCAGAAGCCGCAGTCGATGTTCCCGATGAACTCGTACAGCGAAATCTTGGTCTCTCCTTATCCGACCAGTATTGGATCAGGCCCCAAGACTCCGGTCTCGCGTGGGAAGATATCAATTTCTTCAATAATGCTTTTGACGACGTCTCTCTCAGCATCGCGCCCTTCGCCCCAGAGGGCAAGGCAGCTGCCGCAAAGCCCGATAACACCTCGGACGGCAATCTTCAAAAGTACTGGACATGCGAGGATGACCGTCGAATCCTCCACAAGGCAGGTGCACATCTAAACCAGGAACCTTATAACGAGCTGGTGGCGACCGCGCTCCACCGTCGCATCCTAAACGCCTGCGATTATGTGCCTTACTCGCTCGAGGGCACGGGCACTTCCGCCCTGAGCATATGCGATGTCTTCTTAACTGATGAAGAAGAGTATGTCCCCGCGTTCTATGTAAACCAGCACGCAAACGCAGATGAACGGCTAACCGACTACGAGCGATACGTAGCAAACTGCGAGGAACTCGGGGTAACAGGCGTCAAGGATGCCCTTGACCGCATGATCGTGTGTGACGACATCATCGCCAACTACGATCGTCATTGGCGCAACTTCGGCCTCGTGCGAAACGTCAACTCACTGGTCTGCAGACCAGCCCCCATCTTCGATTCGGGGTCATCGCTCTGGTGCAACATCTCTCTTGAGGAGCTTCGGGCAGGAGAGCACAGTTTTACCAGCGCGCAGTTTCATTCAAGCCCCGCCAAACAAATGTTGCTCGTCGAGGACATGGGCTGGTTTGACGGCGACAAACTCGAAGGCTTCGTTGACGAGGCAATCGAGATTCTTTCCAGAAACGACGCGCTCACGGCAAGGCTGCCATATCTAAAAGAGGCGCTAACGTGGCGCCTCGAAAGAATGATCGACATCGCTGAATGGAGTTAGCGAGGCAGCATTGCCCCGCCAACTCCCCTACCTCCCGCGCAGGGCCTTGAGCTTGGCCAGGGCATCGGGGCTCAGGCGACTGCCCAGAGTCATCTTGATCTGCGGAGCTTCCTCTGCCTCGTGAACGTCGTTATCGATCTGTTTAATCTCGTCTACCAGCATACGGCTCGAGATGCGCGTAACGCCCTTGCCCATGACGACGGCCTGGATCGTGCCGTCGCTCGATACCACGGAGCACGCGCGACCTTCCTCACGTGCCTCGATGCAGAGCTTCTGCACCACGGTATCGGCCGAAACACCCGTCGGCGAAAACTCAATGCGCACGCCGCGGGCCGGTAGGTTGGGGCGCTCGCTGGAGATATTGCCCGCGCCGTCAAACACGATTACGGCCTCGTACCGACCTTGGGCAAACGCGGCAACGTCGTTGATGAGCGCGGTGCGCGCCATATCGTGAACGTCGCTGGAATACGGATCGTCGGAATGGTCGTACACGAGCTTTTCGTAGCGCGGCGTGCAGTGAATCACGTTGTAACCGTCGACCACCAGCAGCTCGGGCTTATTGGAGTGTACCGTCGAAACTGGGTCGGCGATAGCCTGCGCAAACGCATTGCCGCCCACGCCGTAGGTCGCGGCCGAAACAATAGGCTTGGCCGAGCCCTCGCCAAAGCGCTTGGCCTTGGACTTGGCGCGGTTCTTCTTGGACATGCGCTACTCCTCCCCCATGAGCTCGCCGGCATTGCGGCGCAGCCACTCAAAGCACAGAGCGGTGGTCGCCTGGGCCACGTTGAGACTCTCGGTCATGCCGCGCTGGGGAAGCTTGGTCAAAAAGTCGCATTTCTCGAGCACCAGACGCGAGATGCCGTCGCCCTCGGAACCCATGACGAGCGCAACGCGGCCCTCGAAGGGGGCGTCCCAGCAACTGCCTTCGGCGTGCTCGGAGGCGCCGCCCACCCAAAAGCCAGCGGCCTTAAGATCGTCGAGCGCACGGGCGATGTTGGGCACTTGCGCGATAGGCAGATGCATGACGGCGCCGGCTGAAGTCTTGTAGCTGCCCACGGTCACGCCGGCGGCGCGCTTGTTGGCGATGATGACGCCGGCCGCGCCCACAACCTCGGCGGAACGCACGATGGCACCAAAGTTGCCGTCGTCAGTCACATGGTCGAGCACGACGACGAGCGCCGGTCCGTCACCCGCGCGGTCGAGGATGTCGGCGACATCGGCGTAAGGGAAGTTGCCAACCTCGAGCGCGATGCCCTGGTGAGCGCCATGGCTTGACAGCGCATCGAGCTGCACGCGCGGCACATACTTAATGCGGACGCCCGCA
>OGQT01001109.1_pt1 | contig 22276 bp, 23 predicted proteins | sample 1553261 | NCBI WGS metagenome assembly OGQT01 (sample SAMEA2579992, study PRJEB22360) | human gut metagenome | biome: human gut; feature: human-associated habitat; material: faeces | place: Denmark | collected 2008/2010
GAATCAAGATGTGATTGGTTAACAAAACTTCCTTCGTTTCCGTTAAAGACTAAAACTTGACCGTCTTTAGCATTAGAAACGTTTAAACTGACTTCTCCAACAATACCAGTTCCATCTGGATATTCGGTAAAACCATTGTAAGAAACATTCTCGGAGCATTCCACCGTTAAAGTATAATTGAACTGGGGATATCTCTCGGCAATAACCTGTTGTTCTGGAACACTTGACTCGCTCCTGGTATAAGTAACACCGTCAATCTTTACCGAAGACAAACAGAAGATATTATTTAAAAGCCGGGCTACCTCAAAAGGAACACCTTCATTATCGCCAATAGTAAGTGTCCTTTTTTCATAAGGGACGGAATATAGATTGATAGGTTCTTGCTTTTGAGTTCTAAATTGTTCACTTTCAACAGCCAATTGCCTACCGTCGGATTTAAAACCACCTTCTACACGAGTTTTAAATACGCGCTTTTTCCCTGAGACATCAAATACGGCCCCAAATGCTTGTAGATTATTTTCATTTGTGTATTCTATCTGCATTGTGAATGGGGAAGATAATGCGCCATGCACACAGAAAGGCAAACTAACAGATATTTTTTCTGACTCATCTGTTATCTTGGCCTGATATGTCCCATTGTTAGAAGGGTTTATCGTAAATTCATACAGCGTATTATAATCGTTAATCACATATTTTTGAGGAGATATAGGATATAGAGTTCCATTGTACAAATCAATAAGAGACATAAAAAATGTCTTGTTTGGATCATCTACGATTTGTACGGTAATAGGCATATCCTCCCTTGCAAACTTCTGAACATAATCAATCGAATGTTCAAAGCCAATGCTTTCAACGTCAAATATCAAAGGAGATACACTGCTTATTTTTATCATACGCTTATACAAACAAAAAGAGCCGTATACGCAGCGTCAACTACGTATACGGCTCTTAGGCTCTATGCTTGCAAATGTAGTAATTATTCAGAATAAAGACAACATTAATCGATATTTTTACATATCAAAGTATATTCCGTTGTTTGTCTTTTACCAAGATGTTCTGTTATATCGGAAACATAACCGGTATACTTTTTGCCGTTATAATCAAAAGATATAAGACCGTCATATAAAACAGGAAATGGCGACAATCCTATTGTTTCCACCTTCAACGTCTCAACTCTAAAATAATGATTGTCTAATACAATGGGAGACTTTTCACTTTCCCGCCATAAAACTGCATCAGCATTCCCTTCGGAAGCGGTAAACTCAAGCCTGCTTGTACAAGATGATAATATATCCTTATTTGCAAGCAACATCCTTCTTGGAGAATATGCTACATTAAATATCGAAGAAGGAAATAACACTCCGGAAGGCCGGTCTCCTTGCCTATTCAATTTTAACTTTATCGAGGATGTGGAAGGATCTAAAACAGAAATTGCATCAACAATGAATAAATCATTATCTGAACTATCATCCTTTGTTTCTTCATCTCTTTTTTGCGCCAAAAACTCTATTCCATAACAATCAGCACGATAAGGACTAATAAGTTTGTATATGTTATCATTGATTGAAATTCCGGTCGAAAAACTGTTCTTTACATGAAATTCATCACGACCATTTATCTCATCATAATCTTTTTTCTCATAACCAACATCTACACCGGAATATATCAAGGAGTTATCAATTGAAATATCAATACTATTGACATATTCAAGTTCCTTCACTGTATCCGGATCATATAATTCAGTCAAATGGCAAAATATAACCCTCTTCCCTTCTATCTTGTAGTAATATCCAAGACATGCTTTTGCCCATTCTGAAAATTTACTGAAAGAGGTATGAACTTTTGCATTCTTGATATCTCTGATGCTTTCCGCTGCTATCATATATGGTATCGTAATATCACCTTCCTTTACTTCTCCGGTCATATCGGTAAGGCCCATATTGGACAGTATGGAGGTGAGTAATTTATCAGGGGTGAAGGCATCGAAATTAATAGGTTCATTTCTCCCTTTGTAAGATACGCTAATTTCTTTAACATTAGAAACCGTCATTACAACATCTCCTTTCCAAAGATCATAGCCGTCGCCCTGACCTATCCACATTATAATTCTATCCCCTTCCTTCAAGTCAACATCATATGTCTTGTCTATGCTGATTTTGTTCTTAAAAGGTATGGATATAGAATCTATTATTACTGGTGTCGGTTTGTCTCCGTCTTTTACCCTTGCATATTTAGCTATTTCCAATCTCAATTTACTTACATTCCCATTTGTTATTGTCGCATATACATCAAAACTCATTCTATATTGTATGCTTATGCGGGTTAACGCCTTAATCATATATCCAGAATAAAAATTAGCATTATCTGGAGCTGTTATATTAACGTCTCTAACATCAATTTTGTTTTTAACAGGGAAATTAGTCGTAGTATATCCAACCGGGAAATTATATCCTCCTAAAATAAAATTGGAAGGCAAATTTATTTTGTAAATACCCTCTTCTGTCTGTTCCTCAGTAGGTATCACAACAAAATCCGCTTTGTTGTTCAACTCCATCCTATCATAATACAATTCATCCGATTTGAGACTTGAAACAGGGATATCATACACTTGTGACTTGTTTGCGTTAATGATAGACTCCGCACTGTTATCTATAGCCTTTATGGATATAGTGTTGCCGTTATTTTGGTATGAAGAAAAATCAAGATTACACCGGATCTTCTCGTTGTATGTCCAAGAATTGTTTAATACTCCAATGACTATCACAGCGGAAGCATTCAAATAATTTGTCAAGAACTCGTCTTCCAAGAGCATATAAGAATCGCCGGCAAACTCAAATGAATCGCCAAACGTCCTATATACGCCACCAAACTCTTTTCTTTTTATCGATATTTCAACATCTTCCCAATTCACTAAATCATTGGTAGCTTCGTATTTCTTTCCGCCTATTAATAACTGTACACGTATCATATCAATTCAATTTTGAGTTTTTATACGAGTTGTATTCAGCCCTACGCTGCCCTTTAGATATGATTCTGCCTAAAGAACGAATCTCATTCTTTAAGTCATTATTTGTCTTATTATTTGCCCGAATAATACCTTCCGCATCAAAATGGTTCACTATCTGCACCCGTTCCCCGGCTTTATTATGAGTCAACCAATAACTGTTATCCATAAAACGGGAATAAAACTCAGGATCGTTAATATCTGGCAAAACTTCTGCCCCTTTAGGTATAGGCATCAATGTCGGCGTGTCAGGAGTAATGTACGCTTTACCTCCAGATATAACAGCTTCATGTTTACCGGCATCACCGACAATAGCCAAACCTCCGGGATGATAATCAGTACCCTTTGCATACTTGGGGATAGGCTGGGCTATAATGGTGGCAAGCTGAATAGCACCCGTTGCAGCAATCAGCGCGGCCATGGGACCGGCAAATATTCCAAGCTGTTTATATACGGTCATTATAGCTTGAGCAGTAGATGCTATAGTTTGAGCAATATCTATTGCTTTCTGGAATCGTGCCTGTCTTGTTTGCAAATCAGCCTTTTTCTTTTCAAGCTCAGCGTTTCTTGTTGATGTTTGTTCCTCAGCTGTACGCTTTTGTGCTTCTGCTTCTTCTTTTGTAATAATTTCTTGCTTTGCTGCCGACTCAATTTCTTCAATTCGTTTATCGTAAGCCTCTTGATTGGCTTCTATTTCGGCTTCTATATCCTGTATTCTACGGTCAAATACGGAAGAACCTATTTCTCCTATGGCATTTGCAACCTCTTGAATTAGTTTCTTTTTTGCTTCTTCTACCTTTTGTCTTTCTTTAAGTTCCTTCTCCGCATCTGCATTTATTTTATCGGTAGTTTCTTTTGATAGCTGGACTCTTAATTGGGCTATTTTTTTCTCCATCTCTAAGCGTTCGTCTCCAGAAAACAGATACAAACTATTCTCAAGCAGATCAATTTCCTGTTGCAGAGCTTGAACTGCATATTGATATTGCAAATCTGCCTTCTTCTTCTCGTAGGCATCTTTCTTGATTATTCCTTTGGAATATTGCTGTTCAAGCATAGATAATTCCTTGTTCAAGAAAATCTGTTGATCTGACAATTCTAACTCGTTTTGAGATTGCTGATGGGAGAGTTGTACTTTACCAAATTCCAAATAAGCATCTTCCGTAAGTTTTAAATACTTACCCTCTATTGCTAATTTATCTGCTTCAGTCTTCTTAGCCTCTTTTAATTCCGCTGCTTTTTGAAGTTCAAGAATGTCAAGCCGTGCATCAAGCTCTTGCAAACTCCCCTTTTTGGCATAGGAAATTCGATTTTGTGTATCAATCATTGCACGTTTGGCCTCGTATTCCTCCCTAAAATCGGACAATTCTTTGTCTCTCTCGGCCTCTATTGCCGCAATCTGCTCATTGACACGAACTCCTTTTGTCTTTACATCATCTATTCTTTTTTGATATTGGGCATTACGAGTCTCTATTTCTTTTTCAAAACCTTCATCCATCAGCTTTATGCGAGCTTCTTGAATTGTTCGCTCAGCTTCCATTTCGAGTTTTTGCCTTTGTTTGGATTCACGTTCTGCTTGCTCCTTTTGCTTCTTTAATTTCTCCGCATTCGTCGCCTCTTCTATTCCAGCATTTTGAAGGGTAGTGCGTGCTGCTTCGTTTTGTTTTAGAGCATAGTCCAAATAGGCATCTCCTGCCGCTTTATAAGCTTCTGCTTCTTCGTTCAAACTATTAGATTCGGTCTCTATAGATTTAGCATGCTGTTCTACAAGCTGATCTCGACTTTTCATTTCCCCATATCTGGTATCTTGCAAATTTTGATATAAAGCAATCTCACTATTTTTTCTTGCTTCATCTGCTTCTTTTTGTTTATTCTCAGCCTCGACTCTTTTTATGATCATTTGCGAATACTGCTCAGTCGCAAGTTTTTCTCCGGCTGTTGCCAGTGCCCTTTCTTTTAAGGATTGAATGAAAGCCTCCGTATTTTCTACAAGTAGATTTTCTGCCTCATTCACATTAGTGATAGAAACATCTAATTTTTTAAATTCAGACTCATTATCTATGATAAACTGCTTCTTCTTTTCAAGATTATCACCCAGACTATTCCATTCCTCTTGTAGCTTTTTTATGGACACAACATTTTGCCCATAGGCGGATGCTGAATTTCTTAGTTCTTCAAAAAAATTACCACTTGTCGACGTAAGATCTTCCAAAGCTTCAGATGCTGCTTTTGAAGCATCCTTACTTTTAAATAAATCAGCAGCAAAATCAAAGATTTTATCTCCATACACCGTTAGAAGCGTAACACCTACAGATAACAATGTTTGCCATGATACCAGACTTCCTACCACCTGCTTCCATACCGGCACGGCTTTTTGACCGCTTTTCGTTAGCTCTACATTCTCACGCCTTATTCTGGCTATTTCATCAGCCAAAATAGGCAAGTTATTGCTGATTGCAAGCAACCCTGTCTGCATAGATACCGCAAAGGCAGGCATTTCACGACTCAATTGATTGATTGCATTTCCTAAACCATCCCAATGAGAAGCATAATTGCCTACATTTCGGCCATATATTCCCATTTTAGCATCTTGTTCTTTCAAGAGTTTATCCAGTTTCTGAATATTCTCAAGCACTTTAGGATTAACGGCGTCTATACCCCCTATTTGAGTTTTGGAATAAGCCTTTAATTGACTTAATATGCGGGATTGTTCTTTGTATGAAAGATTTGCCGTATCAAGTTTCAAAATCAGATTTTCAACTTGATCAGATGTCAACTGTACATTTTGGGCATGTAATTTATCGGCCTTAGATGCGGCAACAGTCGCTCTCTCTTCCGCCAGTTTTGCACGGCTTAGATCCTCCATTGTCTGTTTTCTCACTTTTTCCGAAGCCGCAAGTTCTTTTGATATCTTTAACTGCTCTTTCTCTAATTTAGCTTTCTCCTTTGCTATTCGTGCAGCTTCTTGATCGGCTTTAATCTGGGCCATTACTTCGTTAACCCCTTCCTGTATCACCTTGTTCTTCTCTTGGCGTAATCGATTAATTTCGGTTTCAGCTTTCTGTATTTCTTTTAGTGAAGCCATATACTGATTATTCTTTTCAATCAACTCGGACATGTTTTTAGGCTCAAAAGACAGCCCCTTAGCCATATTTCTTGCCGCAATCAAATACGAATCGTTCGCCTTACCAATTAAAGTATCAAGTTTCTCAAGCTGGTCAAAAGCAGATTTTGATACGATCGTCGATATTTTTGTTTCATTTGCCATATTTCTTAACCTCCTCTATTTCGTTCAACATTAACCTAACAAGATTTGCGTATTCTGCTGCTGTATATGTTTTGTCGTCTATTCGCATTTTAAAATGAGCTGATAAGATCATTCTCTCTTTGGTAAAATCAACCCTTCTATTTATTTGACTGGTTTTATCAAGCTGTTCTTGAGCCATTTTTAATCTTAGCCTAATATAAGCCAATGAGGATTCAATCTTATTTATCAATTTCTCCGCATCCGCTACTGTTTCAATATTCACATTTTTTATGTCAACAATAGCGAGCAAATCGAATATCTTATCTATTTCACCTAGTTTTATAAAATTTAATATAGCTGATATAATGGATATTTTAGTATAATAATTTATGATCAAAGAACGTTTAGAAACTGCGAATTGTAGATTTTTATTTTTTATAATTTGGTTGTATTCATCCATAATCCGACTGAAAGTCAAACGTAGCTCTTCCTCCGAAGCCTTTCCAGAAATTACGAGTGCCTTCAAATTCCCATCGTAAGCCTCTATAAACTTATATAGAGGTATCTCATCGCATTTCGTATATAACTTTGCCATATCAAAATTCAAGTTTAAAAAAAGCATTCATGCCTATCTTCACAGACCAGCATGATCTATATGAAGACATATCAAAAAAATGTTTTATACCGTCAGTACTTTTGGCTCCCAGTTTTTACGATACAGCTTTCTTAGATATGATATTAACTGTTCATAGGTTGATATAAATCCTTCTTCTATCAAGCCGGCAATTTTCTTTTCTAATTGCCATAATTCACGCAACCTTACTTCGTCTCCATGTTTATTGCGCAACATCTTTTCATGGGAATTGAAAATGATCCAGTTCAATGCCTCGCCAATCTTTTGCATAGCTTTCGGCATGAAATGGCTTGGAACGATTTTCATAACTGCGGACGAAAGTTCTTTATAGGCATCTCCCGCGTCATTACGATATCGGATCATCTCGTCATAAACAAAACGTAGTACTTTCACCTCAAATGTTGGATTGATCCACATGGCAAACTTGATGAACAAGAGAGGATTCATCCAAACTTTATCAGGAGTTTTGCCCTCTTTAGTGTTTCTTCCTTTTGTCTTTATAAGCAATTGATTTTCACCAATGTCGGTTTTTAGCCTATGGCTTTCATCCACAGCAAGAGCCTTTAAAAACTCTTTCGTTTTAGGGCTATCTATAAATTCAGACATACGTCTTCTTGGATTTTCATCTACATTATTCCATTGGCGAAGTAATTCGCCTCCGTCAAAATATCCATCACTTGTTCGTTGAATCACTGAAAAATTATCAATGTAGCGTACCATCTCCTGATTTGTCTTCATCTCTTTTCATTTTAAATTAAACAAAAAGAGCCATACCCCGCAGGCTATGACTCTTGCCGGGTATGGCTCTTAGGCTCTAAATCTTTTGTTATGTTGTTACAAACATAGCAAAGTTTCACAGAATAGCCAAATCGATCTATAAGTTATTTACCCCCCCCTCACCATTATTGCTTTATCGGTTGCGCATGCGCCGGCACATCCTTTAAATCGTACGGTCCCGGTGTCATGGCCTGTATGCAGAGGTACAATACTCCGTCCTGTGTATAGTACTTGTTAAATTCGAGTGCCATATTTTGCATATATGGAATAGGATCTTCCATCGTGCCGGCGTGTTCTTCTGCATCTACTCTTTTCCACAGGCTTAGGGTTGCCGTGCTCGGCTTCCAGTTGTCTTGCGTGAGATGATCTTTAACGCATTCCCAAAGGACATCTTCAACTCGGTATCGTTCTCCGGTTTTGACGTTTATTCCGGTTTTCCATTCGGGGTATCGATCTTTGACCTGTAAGGCTTCCGATGCCGTCAGATTGTAGGTATTGATCTTTTCAGTTGCTTCCTTATCGATCATGTCCAATGCCAAAAGCCGGCTAAACTCCCTGTTGACCTCTACACCTTCCGGCAAAGTCCATTCCTCGCTTGCCAAAAGCTCGATAAATTCAGGGTCAGAAGATTCAAATACAGGAAACTCTTCTTCGAGAAATGGGGATAAGTGGTCAATGTGTTTGATACACTTGGTTAAGTCTTTGTTCTTCCGCCACTCCGGGAGAACCTCAATTCCGTGTGAGGTACACCACACGATGTCTACTATTGCGTATTTCATATTATTTTGCTTTTAGTGTTTGTAAATAAATGTAAGATTTTATGCAATCCTCTTTGGAGAGGACTGTTGGATAGATGGCAAGGTTTTTGAAAGCAAGTTTTGTGAAAATAGTATTATTAACAGCTATATTTAATGCGTATTGGCTCTCGATTCTTTTTCCTGGTTCAATTTTTACATAAGAATTAAAATCAGGATAGATATCTCCTTTTGAAGTGGAAGCCTTAATCGAATGTACACCTGATATAAAAGAAGCCTGAGCATCTGTTTTTATAAGTGCATTTGTTCCATCTTTATAATTGAAAAACCCCCAATAATTAGGGTTTTTCAAAAACCCAGCAGCAATATTTGAATCTTCCTGTAAAAACTCCCACTCTCCTACAACTGTGTAATTTTCTCCAAACTTGAAATTGCTCGATATCATCTTATCATCTACGCCATCTGTTACCAGATAGCCCGCATATTCCCCTTCTTCATTGTAGCCACTTCCTTCGATAAACCCGAAATTAGACAGCCCAAGATTATTACCATTGCTCGTTATGTTAGCTATGGTAGCCCTGTCGGTATCTTCGTTGGTTTTGCCGGTTACTGTCCATGCTTGGTCGGGGAATAGCCAGGGGTATTCTTGTTTGTAGTAGTTTAGTACCTTTTCATCTTCCTCGTCTGTTGAGAAATGCCCATTGCAGATTGTTTGACCGGCGATAGCAGCTCTGGCATAATTGAAAATTGTAGTACTTCTCCATAGGTAATATAATCCCGGATTATCTATCAACTGTGAAATTTTAAATTGAGCAGACTCACCAGTAATTAAATTTTTAATTATACCTGTTGTTCCAATGCGTTTACACAATAAAACAGTAAACTGATTAACGCGTAAGGGTAATGCGCCAAAACCACCGGCCGTATAAAACCGAATATCATTAAAGTAATTGACATAAAAGTCCTTTGTGTTTTTCCCACATAATACATTAAAACGATCTAAACTATGATCAAACGGAATAAACGCCGTGTACACCGTGTAAGTATCCTCGAAGTTAAGCTCCTTCTCTGTTACTGCAAAATCGTCTACTCCGTCACCGAGGATGAAGCCGGGGTAGAGGGGAAATATTTCGATAGTAAATTCTCCTCTGGTTGATCCGTATCCATTATAAAATATAAGCGGTTTACCGACTTCAGTAACTTTGGAATTAACAGTATATACACCATCTTTAGTCCATGTGCCATAAACAGTGTTCGTTGTGCCAAAATAAGCTAATGATAAACTATTGCCTGGTTGCAAGCCTGTAACCTTGAATGTTAAATTGACATGATCCCTTGTTTTGGATATACACGTATTAGCGTAAAGATCAAACGTAAATTTATACACTGATTGATAGGTTTCATATCCACCTACGCCACTCATCCCAGCCCACAGGAAATTCTTGAAGGAAAGGAACCTGCCCTTACCATCCGCATCCTCAAGGCGCGGATCGTCCATCGCCGCCATCATCTCGTTCGTCAGACCGCCGAAATGCCAGCGCGTAACGTCACCAGGAAGCACCGGGAAGCCGTCGCCGGAACTACCGCCACCAGAACCCCTTCGCATTTTTTTACCATAGAAACCTCGAAGCTGCATTGTGTTTAGCTTCAATTCTCTTGTTTCTAATGTCTTTAAAATAAGATCACTCATAAGTATACTGACATTTTGTAACAGGAGTGTCACTTTCAACGATAATAGTCATTCCCGGAGTCACATCGGGGACTTTAGCCTCGAAATTAGGAAGAGTCCAATTTATAACTCCAAAAGCAACAGGATCAGATCCTGTTATTGTTTCAAAGAACGACAAACGACCAGACATTTGTCGTTTAATATGTATTCTAAAATCACCTGTTGGCTGAAAAGATGCTTTATACACTCCATTCTGGAGCGAAAAAGATAAATCATTTAGTGTCATATCAATAGTTATAAATAATGTATATATTCTATTATATCTCCATTAGTTCCAATAGCATCTATTGGTTCAAAGGTGTACGTATCGTCATGCTTATGAATAATAACATAGATACGCTGATCCATTTTAGCAGCCTTACCCGCCAATCTTCTCATATTTTCTCGGTTGGACATAGCCTTATTCATAGATGAACAGTTACAAGGTGCTTTTTCTTTCATTTGAATCCATACTTTTTTAGCAAGTTTTCAATAGTCGGGATTACACGATTATCCAGCAAATATTGCTTTGCCTCTTTCGTTAGCCCTAAATGCTCTGAACCGTATTTTTTCTCAAGAGCATCGTCACCAGCATAGAAACCAATCGAGCGAGTCACTATCTTCCCGCCATCTTTACCGTCTATAACAATCGGTGTAATACTTCTGTGATATTCGCCCGTTATTATAAGGTTAGGAGTATTCCTATTTCTGGGGGGAAACTTTAAAATATCGGATCTTTCTGGTGGCGTGACACGTTCTTTCATATCTCTCCACCAGATAGCCTTTTTTCTTGCTGCTTTTTCCGTCTTTGTCGTTTCCCGAAAGTAAGGGTCTTGAAGATATGTAGGTCTTATCTGTTTTCCATTTTCATCAAGTCCGGCCATCAGTTGGTCGGTAATCAAATTATGAATCAGATCCTCACTTTCACGAAGGCTATTTGTAACCTCTGGCATGAAATTATTTTTCAACATCCTTACGGCATTTGAAACTCCTAAGATTGTACTCATATTAAAGCACAGAGGGGCTTAAGAAAGCCCCTCCTTTGTTACTGATTTATCTTTTATAATACTATAAACATCCGTTAGAATCTTTCTTCTATCTTCGATATTACGGTCTAAAAAGTAAGACTTTTCGTGGGCTTCCAAAAATTGATTTTTTGTCATTTTAGCACATAAATCTCGATTAAAAGAGACTCCATTCATTACGACTTCCATTGCTCAATACCTTTAATTCCAGCCGTAAGCAACTGCTCAGGACTCAACAATGCAGGGGCGCCATCACTTGTCAAATTTAATGTTCCGTCAGCGGCATTATATTGTGCAGCACTAACCCCCTCCCATACACCTTCTGTTTTTGCAAGTAAAGCACCATAAGCTGTTGTCAGATCATACTTACCATAATGTTCAACGACCTTGTAGTTAGAACCACTATCTCCAACTTTTACAACGTCTACCCATACAAGGCCTTTTGCCTTTTCGATCAAATCGGTTTCACTTTGTAGGGATTTAGTCTCTATCCATGCTTTTTCTACATCATCATATACCAGACTTACAGCCATTGTAGCATTATCTCCACTTGTTTTAAACCGTTGTACAGATGAAGGGTAAATAGATGACATCAAATAGCCCTTAATAGTCGTATCGGTATCATGCTGCCCATAGACAACATTATTCTTGTCGATAAACAAAGCTCTCATTCTTTCATTTTTAAGCTTCATTAAATTCGCCAATAGACCTTCGTCGTAATTTTCAAGCGTCCATACTTCTACGAGTTCAGAATAAGATGTAATCTGAGAAGGTCCATAACCCTGCTTAGACGTTTGAGCTTCTCCTCCACTTGGTGCATATTCAGCTATAGGCCCAATCGGGTAAATGCGCCCGGGGCGATTCGCATGAATCATTTCCTCTAAGCTCTCTTCCAGCTCGTCATCTTCGATCACCATATCTTCCGGCGTCAGGATGATTACTTTTACATAATCTGGCACAAACGGGCATTTACTTGATCCCGTATTGAATATTTCGCTTCCGCAATCTCTATACTTTTTCATTCCTTTTATCTACAATTAGGTTTCTTTACTTTTATCTCCAAATCCAATATATCTATCCCGTCAAACAAATCAGCAAAAGGCTTTTTACCGTCCGATCCATAAACACCTCGACTTCCATATCTCATATTATCTACATACCGATGTGATACGACATTTTTAGGGCCAAAATCAAATCTTTTGTCTTTGATTAATTCTGAAATAAAATGCTCATAAACAGGATGTAAAATCTCTTTGTAAGAGATAGCAAGTCTTTGATCATTAGTATAATCAGATAATGTACGAGTCGCTATCATAAGATCAATATTAGCTTTGCAATATAGATTGGGATCGTCTTTATATTCTTCAAATGGCATAAAAAGAGCAAGAAGTGGCCATTTGCCCGACTCAGTAATCGGGGATTTGCTTAATATCTCCATTTCCCTTGCTATTTGTACCCATTCCCCAAATAGGAAATTTATTTCCATCCCAACACTTACAGAAGTATTACGGCTAATATCCTTGAATATATCTACGATATTAATCATATTCCCATCTTATTCATAAATTCCAGCAAATGCTCATCAAAAAAATATCCGCTATAATCATCTCTGTGATCATATAAATAATCAGATATATACCTATTCATATAGGCCATCTGATTCCATGCGTTTATCATTTTGATATTACACGGCGAAACTTTATTGGAAGAGCTTTCCTCGACATTACCAATAGGTGTAGCCTGCGTTTGATTCTTTCTCAGATAGAAGAAGAATACATAATAGGCAATCGGAGATACTTTCCGATCACCTACCTGTTCGACCAAGATGTTTTTTAGATTATCCCATTTTTCCTCGCCTTCCCCACTTTCGATATACTCAACAAACTTCTTGGCATTATCATAACCTAATATTTTACGATAAAACTCAAGTTCGTACTGAGATATCAAGGATTTGAGTTCGTAATTGGCAGCCTCATTAGTCTTTGATGGCACGCCAGTATACGAAATCACTCCTTCTATATGGAGTTCACCTGTGAAAAATGTCTCATCTATAAGCATGATTTACTGTTTTTTATTTTTTGATTTGATCAAACTGCTCATGCCATATTTTGCAATAGCCTCTTCTATTTCAGGAGTGGAGGCTATTTTACCCTCATTTATGAACATGATTGCGACCGGAAGAGACACATAATCTTTATCTCCTATTTCATGATGTTTAGCCTTGATATAGGTAACCTCATATACATCTGAAGGTTCAAATTTGTAACTCTTGGCATCATTTTTATTTACTTTTCCTCTTTTCATTATATCAACCTCCTATTTCTTTAGATGAATCAATCGCTTCTTTGATGGTAGCATAAGATCCTTTGACAAAAGCTGTCTTATAATTCGATTTAATATAAGCCAGCAGTCTTTTTTCGCCGATCATTGTTACCTGGTTCTTCTGGAAATCATCATTGACCCAACCGAACGTTATAGATAATCCCACATAGTCACGGATATTCAAATACCTAAAATCTCCCAATACAAATTCGCCCTCCGTGATGGATGTAGAAGGTCGGATCTGGACACCCGAAATAAGAGATCCATCCTGTAATGTAAAAGGCGGGAAAAGATACTGGCCATTAGCATCTTTTGTCAGCTTCATATTTGCCAAGTCGATAGGATTAACGCGAACAACATTTGGAGCGTAATTCATTTTAGATGTCGAAACAACTTGTGTATAAGCTGCAATAATAGCATCAAAGTTATTCGGTTTGTCCACCTTGATACTGGTTAATGAATATTCGGGGATATCCGTGAAAACACCTTTTATTTCACCATCAGCACCAGAACCATATAAAATTCCATTTTCCTCCTCAATACCGATTTTATTAATAATTTCAGCTTGAATCTCTGCCACTAACTGGGGAAGATCAGTTAATGTTTCTTCCGTCAGCGTAGCTGTCAATGCCACCTTCCCGGCATTAACAACAACTTCCTTTATTGTTGCAGTCATTGACGGTTTTAATCCGCCTTCAGGAACCCATTCGGCATCTCCAGTAGAATCCTTAAGTTCTGTATATACCAATGTCCGAGCATTGATAGTAGCGACATTAGCGAACTGTCTGATTTCGCTTTCGGCCATAGGAGGTGTAGAAATAGTAGAATCAAACACAACTCCTGGGCTGAGCGTCACACCCGATGCGGCCGTTACAGTTGATGTAATAGGCGTATTAGCCTTGACAACAAGATTAAATTGTTTTTTATAGCCAGGGGAAGATTTACAAGCAGATTTCAAATCAACGATTTCTCTCCCGCTTGAATCTTTTACGATAAATTCTTTCACCTGTTCCCGAATCTGTTCATCTATTGATTTCAATCTAAATTCCCCTGATGGGGTTTTGTCCATTGCCCCTTTGATTCTGACAAGTTGTTCGCATACTTCTTTCTTAAAGTTTTCAAAGTCCTTCTTATCAATCTTATCCGACAAATTCTTCTCATTCAATTGCTTAAACTCGCTCATCAAATCATTGAGTTGTTTGACATACTCCGACTTCCCGAGTTCGTCTTTCAAAAACTTAACGTTCAATTCTTCCAGTTTATCATCCAAACCCTTGAAAAACTTTTTCTGATCATCATCAAGCGTAGACTCGTCAATAAAAGCCATCAAACCGAGGCCAGATAACAACACGCCTCCAGCCACAGGATTAGCGGCAAGCGTAAATACCGCAATTAACGACAATGCCATAATTGCAAATAAAGAACAGGAAAGTTTAAATCTTTCTTTTCTTCCTCTCATGCTGTTTTGAAACAGCTCTCTGAAATACTTTCTCATCTTTCTACTTCTTTTAGTTGTTATTTAAATTTCACATTATGGAATAAGCTTTTCTTTTTGTTTCCGGCGGCTTGATCTTGCACAAGTGAACGAAGTTTATTTTTCATATCCTCCTCCGGCTTGGCTAACATAAGTGCCTTAAACTTTGAGAATAAGCCCAATATTTCTGTTTTCTTTTTTATAGATAGACCTTGCAAACTGTTTTCAATCTCGCTATGTAGTTCAATAACCTTATCTTCTACTTCTTCCGCTGTTTTTAGACCGGTATAATAAGTTTCCCCATTACAACCAATGGAAACTGCCGATATTTCATATAATATGACTTCTTTTACAATAAAGGCATCTTTCTCCGAATCATAATCAACTTTGTCCCAAACGTAAGAATAACCAATAGAGAACTGATTGATTGTCCCTGATTCAAGTTGAGTGATCTCTCTATCACCCAGATCTATCCGATCAATGTCAGCCTCAAAATATAATCCTTTATCATCCTCAATTAATGTGACAATTTTACCTACTGGTTCATTCATGTTATGCATCCACAGGTGGATGATCTTATCATTTGCATTACTTTGAGGCCCCCTTTCTTGTATACTTTTTGAGAAACATCCTTTTATTAAGATATCGCCTGCTTTGTCTTTATTCCCGAAAATAGCAGCATATCCAGAAATACGACGGCTTTCAGAATCGATTGTAATATCTTTAACTTCAAAAGAAGTTGCTTTATACTGCATCCCAATTGATTCTCTTTTTTTAGTTTTCAACTTGTGTGCCATTTTGTATATTGTTTTCTATTAATTTAGATTCTTGCTTAAAGTCACCATCAGGATTGTCTGGATCTATATCTATATAATTAGCTACTTCTTTTCGGGATTCGGACAATGTTATGATACCATCATTGTATAAATTACGAACCGCATTAGAAGCAATAGATAAAGCACTTGCAGCACTTTTCTTATCTTCCTGTAGTACGGATATATGAGAATAATCCAATCTTATAATTATCTCATCATTCCCTACTATAGCTTTTGTTAAGGCTTCGCAATAATTTTCAGAATCAGGTATGATCAAGTCTTGATAAGCATCTCTTTTTGCCCCGTTCTGATTGTCGTATGTACTATCAGATATCAAAACATTAGGATTTAGTCCTAATGCATTACAAATAGCATTACGACACTCTTTATCTTCTTGATATAATTTTAAATCCTCCGAATTACCTGTAATTGGGACCCATTTTACATTTGCAGTAGTGACAAGAACTGAAAAAAGCTTTCCAACTACACCATATTTACGCTTAAAGCTTTCATTAAGTCTGTCAACCTCTCCGGGGTTAAGAGAGTTATCCCCATATATATCACCGCTGGAATCGTTACACAATACCCCTTTGGGACCACCGTCAACGATCAATGTACCTCTTGCAATCATTTGAGCAATCCAATTGTTAACCGGCCTAGTCAAAGAGTTTGTTGTATGGCTATAAGACAACTCTTTTTCAGTTACATTAATATTAGCGCTCGCATCAGATACAATAAAGTATTCATCACTTTCTATATAAATATTCTCACTCCCCCATTCAATCCATGCATGTTTTATAACATCCTCTAATTTTGATTTTTTCCATATGTTAGCATCTACTTCAGCATGGAAAAGCTCAGGGGGGATAATCCACATCGAGACCGGTATTTCAGATCTCAATGATCTAAATGTATAAATAGGGCAAAAGCCAAAAGTTTTTAGGGTGATTTCAACCTGCTTGTTAAATTGCTTACCACTTTGAATCGGGTTAGGCTGTTTAAGCAAGGTCCTTATTTTATTGTATTTATTATCTCCATCCAAATGCTCATTGTCCTCTTTGTCTGTTACATAGAATCGCCCATTGGAGAACATAGAACCACATCTCTCAACAACAGTTGAAAATGGAGTGCAGGCTATTAAGGCCTTTCTTTTGTCAACAAGGTTAAGCATATCAAAAACGTCTGATTTGCCACCAATAATCTGTTGTAGTCCTTTTGATAATGCGTTTATATACCAAATGTTCCCTGCTCGATCTTTTTCTACGGCATTCACATTTCCTACCATAGAAAAAGATTTCGAACTGGTATTCCAGTCTGATTTCCAAAAAGCAAGTTTTTGTAATAAAGGATATTTCATTTTTGTACAAACAAAAAGAGCCATCCCCAGTATTTCTACTGAGAATGGCTCTTAGGCTCTTTACTTTCTTTTATACGCTACAAATATAACGGTTATTTTCAGATGAACAAACAATTAAGAATAAAATCTATGCCACATACAAACCTCTCTTAACCCTTTCTGATAATGCCGCTAATGAATTTATAGCTTCTATATTATTCTTGTCCTTGTAATCAAAGATGTTTTCAATAAATGCCTCAAAAAGGACATCCGTATCATAATCGCTTGGGATGAATATGTTATTCCGAATATAATCAATATGAGATGAAATCCTTTTTTGTGGATCAGGAAAAGGCTTTCTGCCTCTAACATCTTGGATATGCTCCTTTAAATTTCTGACATAGGCGGCAAATGAAGGATCGCATTCCACCTGGACTCTATCGCCTGGAACAATCAATGAGGATACCTCAAGCTCATCTATAATGGTATCAGATAACATTGCCCTTGTGACATAGCATTTGCCATTTTTAAATATAACCCTGACAAATACGAATTGCGAATTGAAGGAAGGGTTGATTTCGACCATGCCATATCCTTCAGACAAGTCAACCTTTGACTTGTCATAATGCCTTATCGAATAATCAGGTATCTTATTTCTGGATCTTCTAAGAGAAAACTTCGTGTACTCTTTATTAAAAGCCTCCGTTATAAAATATCGCTTCGTATCACTAAAATGGCCGTATTGCTCGTATGTCTGCCCTGTATCTTTATTTTTAATCCTCTGTTTCAAGATCGCTCCGTTCACATCCTTCTTGACATGAGAGTAGTCATTTATCGAAACCTTGCAACTTTCATCTATTCTAATATCTATACTTTTTATAGCGCCAGCATAAATGGCATTGATAAATTCCCCCGACATGGCGACAGATGGATTTACTTTAGGCATCCTCTCTTCGACGACAAATGATTTTTCCAGACCATCCTTAAATTTGTCAAAAAAAGAGAGTTTATCGTCATCGATTGTATTACCGCTCTTTGTCGACACATCCCCATATAGATACACCTTTTCGTTATAACCAATATCCTCGAGGTATTCCACCGCTGCCTCAGAAGCTTTAGAAGCCGTATTAAAAGGATCTTCTGCCGGTATCTCGTGAACCTGTCTTGCTCTATTTACATCGCCCGTGATAATTTGCCAAAATCCAATTGATATATATGGGAGCACATTGTTATCAATAGTTATATGGATAGGATAACGTTCATTGTACTCACAACGGCCGACGTGCTTACCAATCTCGAAGTTTCTGAAGAACTCCCCTCCGGTCTTAATGGTTCCCCATTCCCCCAATGCGTATACTTGATAATACGCGTAATCATTTATTTTATCTTTTTCAAAGTCAGCTATCACTTGGGCATCATAAAAACCATAGCTCCCATCTGGAGAGCCTACTACCCAGAAATTATTAAGATAAGTAGACCGCATAATCACCATATCGGGGTTATGTGTATCGTATTTTTTTGTTCGAGGATTAAATATCAACTTGGCAGAATTAGTCCATTTCTGAGCGATTTCCGAATATTCTTTTTTTAAGACCTCCCCGGTTAAATTATCTTTTAATTTCCCGTAAAGATGATTGTCAACCTCTATCAATTGCTCCTGCTCAAATATATTCTTTTTAATCCAGTGGTCTTCGGATATAGGGTTAAATGCAGCAATGATCTTCTGCCCCTTCCTCCCTCTAAGGCGCTTCCTTATCTGCTTAAAATCACTTTCATCAAATTCGGATATCTCTTCGCAAAAAACATATTGGTAGCTTTCAAGACCTTTTATCTTTTCGGGATCATCCAAGCCTTTGAATGTGATATATGAACCATTAAAACATCTTATCTGGCCCTCGACCGGCTTAAAGAATGCGTCAAGTTTTAAACCTCCTATAGCCTCCTGGATGCTCTTATATATGCTGTCTGATATCGTGGCTCCGGTTTTTCTGAACACCATCGTATTGTAGCCTTTTTCGATACATTCCAATACGATAGCCTGCGATATCGAAAAAGACTTTGCCGAAGAAGAGCCTCCATATAGAAACACAAATCTATAGTCATCATTCTTGAGCGCAACTCTTAAATGATGAAAATTAGGATTGAATCTCTTATAGCTTATTATCTTTTTATCCACTAAATATTAAATTCAGAACACAAACAAAATTATAAACCCCGATATTTTTCTAACAAAGCAGAATAAAACCTTAAAAACAGAACACTAATCAATACCCGTATCAACTTGAACAAGAGCATTCCTTAAATCTAAAACAGTCGGCTCATCATATCCAAGCATCTTGCATATTCTTGAGATACTCCAGCTTTTTCCGTGCAATTTCAATTCAATACCATCCTTTGTCATTTTGACGCCTTCCACCGCATGAGCCATTTCCGGCGTCCAATCCTTCGAGTCCTTAAAGCATACCTGTCCAGACTCCAACGTAAGAAAATCCCTTATGTCAGTAAAAGCAATACACGACAACTCCTTTAGTATTTTTTCTTTCGTGATGTCCGATTGCTCTTTTTGTTCATGTTGCAATTCTTTTACCCTTGATGCCACCTTGATGTTATTAAGCAATTGAGAAGATAATTCCCATATAGACTTGTTAGACAATCTACTACAATTATACGAACGCCTATAAGCTTCCGAAGCGTTACCGCATTCTATATAATAATTACAGAAATTCTCTTGTTTTATAGTTAACTTCATTTTCCCATTACGATTTTAATTTCTTTTTTACACTTTTTGCACCAGCAGTAATAAGAACCAACACTGCCATAATCATAATGCCCAATCCAGTTTCCATGAATAGGACAAAAAACATCAACCTGTTTCTTTGGGGTAATAAACGGCCCTTGCTGAGAAGACATAACAATTCATTTTAAATTAAGCCGTTTGCACAAAATTACAAATTAATCCATTATAAACAATACATTGTTGAAAAAATATCTTTTCGTAGTTATCTTTGCCTGAAAAAACATGAACGAAGAACTAAAACAGTTAATAGCCTGGTTTGAGAACTATCAGGTTACGTTTAACGAGATCCGGTTGAGCGAGAGTGAGAATATATTTGATTTGGGCAAGTACATCGATGTGCATGTTCGATCGGTGAAGAGAAACTGGGACAATCCGACATTTGCAAGCGACATAACGCGTTTAAGAAGACTGAAGAAGGTGTTGGAAGAAAGAGAATAAAAAATAAAGCCGGAGGTTATTCCGGCTTTTTATTTTTGTTCAAAGGATCATGTTTATCGACATCTTCCACAAGGATATTATGCTCTGAAAAATATTTATCTCGCGCAAGAACCGCAATAACTCTCATGTAAGGGACGATATTCACTCCTGTATTATAGGCATCTATTTTTATTTTGTCAATTTCTTCTGGCTGCAAAAACTTTTCTGGACAAACCACAGCCTGTTGGATTAGAAATTCTTGAATATCGTATGGATTCTTAGAACCAGCATTATTCTCTATAAACAAATTGATCCTATCCCAATTATTTTTAAACATCTTGTCTACCTCTAATCTTTCAATCATATCTCTGCCTGCAGACGTAATAGACAAAGGGCTGTGAGATTTTGTGTAAGGATCAATTAGTAACTTGTCACTCTTCTGGATAGATTGAGCAAGAGAATCTATACTTTTTTGCATAAACTCAAGTGAAGTTTCAATTCGAATTATAGCCTGGGATGTTTCATTATGCCTTTCCGTATGCAAATTTATTTTTTCTATGTTTTCATGACAAGGCAATTTATCCATACTTTTTATTTTCTCGTATATTCCTCTACACCACCAAACAAGAAATATTAAGCATCCAACTAAAATGACGCCTATAAAGAACGCCAGGCCTAAATGCTCTACTATTATATCTATAAACTTGTCTTCCATAGGATTTCTTGTATATAATAAAAACAGCCCATAAAACCGAAATGTTCTACAAGCTGTCAAATATCTCTATATAACAAAGCCTCTGCCAGGGCTGATTACCTGACGAGGCTCCTTATTCATTTTCACAGTGCAAAATTCGCTCTTTCATTCCAAATAGGCAAAAAATTTAACACTTTACTCATATGTTTTGTGGCATATTGGGATATTTATACTTCCATATTTTACTAATATGGAGTATAAACGCCTAATTTATCTATATGACTATTCTTTAGTATGGCCATTTTCGTCAAACTCAAACGGAAGTTCCATTTGCCCAATTTGGCGCATCTTCATTTTTCTGAAATTTTCGCAAAACTGCTTCATATTGTCGGATACCTGAAACAATGTGATTACCTTGTTTATTTGCTTTTCAAGGTTAGGTTCTCCAACATCAATTGTTAGAAGTTGATGGTAGCGATTTGTTCTGTTGCCCGCTTCACTTTTTGGTGTTTTCTTTTTAAGCTCTTCCAGTACACCATTTGGAAGTTCTTCATAAACAAATGTATTAGTCCATTTTCCTATGATTCCAGGCCTTTTCTTTATCCCATTAACGGTGTAATCCCATCCGTTAAGCCTAAATAGTTCTTTGTAGAATATGTCGGGAAAACGCTTCTGCCACGGAAGAAGCTCTTCAGATATGTATGCTTTGAGAATTTTTTGAAGTTCGTCATTCTCACGTTCATATTGATACCCAGTAGCTTCATCAACAAGTGCAGTTATTCCAACACGAGCAAAAGCTCGCATAAGAATCTCACATTGCTCCGCTATTATCAACTGCCTCGGAGACAAGTCTATTTCTTTGCGTGCTTGTAGAAATACATCACAAATATCAGCTAATACTTCTGCTTTATACCCATTAATCTTTTTCCCTCCTTCATAACATAAAACAGGGTTAAAGTGGTCCGATGTTAAGTATTTGGAAATAAACGGACTAAGTGTCTTCTGATTAAGGTATCTGACTATTCTGTGGCCCGATGTTGTTTTATTATCATCAACCATTTTTAGAGCTTCTTGCATACCTCTTCCTGACAACACTCTTGTTCCATCATTAAGGACATAGCACGGTATAATCATACCGTTAAGGTCAAGCTCTCCCTTGTATTGAATTATTTTCTTTTCTTCCATAATATTCTTGCATCACATGCAAATATACTATTTTTCTATCAAATCCCCACTCTCCCCTACATCCTGTATTCGCAGGTGTAGGACTTGCC
>OGQT01001116.1_pt1 | contig 22228 bp, 19 predicted proteins | sample 1553261 | NCBI WGS metagenome assembly OGQT01 (sample SAMEA2579992, study PRJEB22360) | human gut metagenome | biome: human gut; feature: human-associated habitat; material: faeces | place: Denmark | collected 2008/2010
TTGGATGAGCCATCAGCGCTGCGCTGGATGGCTGGGAGGAAAGGCTGAGTTTCCTGTGGTCTGAAGGTGAGGGATGTGCCATCATCACTGCGCTGGATGGCTGATTGGTGTGTGAAGGTTTTGTGAAAGGGTTTGACAGGTGGGGATTTTTATGGTAGGATACACACTTACGTAACAAAATTAATAAAATTGTAACAAATTAGTGAGCGAGGAGCGTGGCGAAGTGGATTGTGAATCTCTGTCTGAATGGATGGATTGTGTTGCTGCGTGGTTTTCTGAGAGGAGTTTTATTGTTTATGTTTTATAAGAAATTTGCTGCTGTTGTTCTGAGTGCTGTTCTTGTGGGTGTGGTTCCTTCTGTTGTTTTTGCGGATGTGGATGGTGTCAGTGCTGTGTCTGATGGAGATGTGGAGGTGCTTTCCATTGAGGATGGTTTTTCGGATGGAGCGGATTCTATTTCTGCTTTTGCCAGTGCTCTGGCGGATAAGACGGTTTCTGAGGTTCAGGGGTATCAGGAGGCGAAGGCTGAGGCTGAGGTGATTGCGCAGGAGAGGCTTGAGGCTGAAGCGGCTGCTGAGGCTGCGCGTAAGGCGGAAGAGGAGCGGAAGGCTGCTGAGGAGGCGCGTCTGGAGATGCGACAGGGGATTGTGGATTTTGCGCTGCAGTTTGTGGGGAATCCTTATGTTTATGGTGGTACGAGTCTGACTAACGGGGCGGATTGTTCGGGGTTTGTGATGTCAGTGTTTGCGGAGTTTGGGTATGAGCTTCCTCGTGTTGCTGCAGCTCAGTGTTCGGCTTCTGAGAAGAAGAGTGTTGCGGATATTGAGGCTGGGGATCTGGTTTTTTATGGTGAGGGTTGTATTGATCATGTGGCTCTTTATATTGGTGATGGCAAGATCGTTCACGCCAGTACAGCGGCTACGGGTATCAAGGTTTCCGACTATGATTACCGTGCTCCGGCTGCGGTTGGTTCTTTTGTGGCTTAGGATATAGATATAAATGATTTACTGATATGAAATATAAACTGTCTGCGGAGATTTTTTAGCCGGGTAGGCTGAAAAATAGCTGCAGGCAGTTTTTTTGCAGAAAAATAGTGTATAATTTAACCGAATCAAGTAAGTCTCCTGCGGGGTTGCGAAAAGCAATAAGCAGTGGGTGGGGACTTAGATAAAATTCAGAAAGGTTGTGGGGTTATGAATACAAAGGAAATCAGTGGTAAGCGGCAGATGGAGTTTCTGGCCGGGTTTGATTTTGTCAGAGAAGCGGGTACTGCGGGGGAAGTGAAGGCGGCGAAGATGATCAGGGATACTTTGGACAGCTTCGGAGTGAAGAATCGGATGGAGGAGTTTGATTTTTGGGGTTTTCGGATCAACAGAGCGGTGCTTAAGGTTGTGGAGCCTTATCAGAAGGAGTATGTGGTGACCGGGTATGGAAGATGTGGAAATACTGGGGCAGAAGGTCTGAAAGCGGATTTTTTGTATGTGGAGAATGGAGATGCTGTCAGTCTTTCACGGGCGAAGGGTAAGATCGTTATGGTGAATGGTCGGGTGAGTGGTGATGTGTATCAGAGACTGGTGAGCGCCGGAGCTGTTGGTTTTATCAGTGTGGAGGGTTCTCCGCTGGATGAAGGAGTGGACAGGGTTCCCTGTCAGCGCAGCCTGCCGATGATCTTTCCGGGGGATGCAGCAGAAGTGATAGAAGGATTGTCGGAGTCTGCAGAGGATATTCACGAGATGCAGGAAAAATATAGTGGCAGGATTCCGGGGGCGAATCTTCATTATAAGGATGCAGTGGAGCTGGTGACGGAGGGTGCGTCTGAGGTGTACCTGGTTGTGGAACAGGATGTGACGGCGTGCAGATCCCGTAATGTAGTGGCGAGGATCGAAGGTACGGATAAGAAAGATGAGATCTTGACGATTACGGCGCATTATGATTCGGTGCCGGAGGGACCGGGGGCCTATGATAATATGGCTGGGGCAGCGATCATCATGGAGCTTTGCAGATATTTTCAGCAGTACAGACCGCGCAGGACTATGGAATTTGTGTGGTTTGGTGCTGAGGAGAAGGGTTTGCTGGGCAGCCGGGATTATATCATAGTTCATGAGAGTGAGCTTGGAGCGCATCGTTTTAATATGAATGTAGATCTGGCCGGGCAGCTGATCGGAGGAAATGTTCTGGGAGTGACGGGAGAGGCTTCTGTTTGTGATAAGCTTCTTGAGATCGCTGACGGAGCAGGGATCGGAGCGTCTGTGAAGAATCAGATCTGGGGAAGTGATTCCAATTCTTTTGCATGGAAGGGAATTCCGGCCATGACTCTGAACCGGGATGGTTTTGGCATGCATACCCGTTACGATACCATTGATCTGCTGTCTGCCTGGTCGCTGGAGAGAAGTGCGATCCTTCTGGGATGTATTGCAGATGAACTGGGGAATGCGGAGGTTTTCCCATTTGAGAGAAAGATGCCGGGGAAATTTATCAGAGAGCTGGATGAATATATGTGCAGATAGTAAAAATCTGATTTTATCTGCTCATAACTGGATATTTGTTATGGAACTGTGGGGACTTGTCTGTTTCGGGAAGAGTACAGACAAGTCCTCATAAGTTATTCAATATTTTCAATGGTTATTGACCTTTATAATTCCGCAAGGGAACATGTGGCTTTGAGTCAGGGGGATATTTGCAGCTTTGTAAGGGATTCCCGGAACAGGGGGCAAGCGGAGGTTCGCAATTGAACCAGTGGAATTACTTGATTTGATCAAAATACGATAAAACAATAAAAAATAATACAAAATAATTGACAGTAAGATATCGAACTGTTATACTGAAATCACAGGCTTTCCAGGGATCAATGCGCCGGATATTGTTTTGCGGAGTATTGATTTCTGGAACTTTTATCACAGAAAAATCAGGAATGAGGAGATAGGACCATGTTTACAGAAGAACGACAGAATGCAATAGAGAAATGTCTCCGCGAAAAAGGAAAAGTCAGGGTCAAAGAATTAAGCGAGATGTTTCAGGTTACGGAGGACTGTATCCGCAAGGATCTCAAGATCCTTGAAAATGCAGGCAGATTAAAGAGGACTTACGGCGGAGCGATCCTGTCACAGGAGTATCCTCTGGAGAGAAACGTAGTAGACAGGCGTATGTACAATCTTGATAAGAAGAAAGTGATCGCTGCGAAAGCCTTCAAGCTGATCAAAAATAACGAAACGATCTTTCTGGATGTTTCCACTACAAATATAGAGCTGGCAAGGCTTATCGCTTCGTCGGGCATGCATGTTGTGGTTGTCAGCAATATGATCGATATCCTGCAGATCCTTGCTGCGAATCCGTCCATCACGGCCATAGGCACAGGGGGAACTATGTACCGTTCGGTGAATGGATTTATGGGAGCTGCGGCTATTGAGGTGATCAAGCAGTACAGCTTTGACCGGGCATTTTTGGGAAGCTGTGGCGTGGATATGACAGATCTTGCAGTTACCACATCCGGAGTGGAGGATGGATTGACCAAGAAGGCGGCAGTGCAGAGCAGCAGACATAAATATGTGGTTATGGAGAGAGAGAAGTTTTATTTTAACGAATCTTATAAATATACACATTTTGATGATATCAGCGGGATCATTACCGATGAATTTCCGGATGATACCATTGTGAACATACTGAGGAATGCCGGAGTGAAATTACTCTGAGCAGACAGTAACAAAGGGGGATTTTTACATGAAAGACTATATTCTGGAAACCTGTGTGGATTCTGTGGAATCCGCCATGGCAGCAGCCGAGGGTGGTGCGGACAGATTGGAGCTTTGCAGCAATCTGATCATCGGGGGAACAACTCCCTGCCCATGGCTTTTTGAGGAAATAAGGAAGCGTTCGGATATCCGGATCCATGCGCTGATCCGTCCGCGGTTTGGAGATTTCTGTTATACAGATGCGGAATTTTCCATGATAAGGAATGCAGTAAAGGATTTTCGCAAAATGGGAGCGGAGGGCGTCGTGGTAGGTATCCTGAAACCGGATGGCACCTTGAATATGGAACAGATGCAAGAGCTGATGGATGCGGCGGGAGATATGTCTGTTACGCTGCACAGGGCTTTTGATGTGTGCGCAGATCCGATCGAGGCTATGGAACAGGCAATTTCGCTGGGAATCGATACGATCCTTACCTCCGGACAGAAGAATACCTGCCTTCAGGGTGCGGAGCTTCTGAAGGAACTGGAAACCAGGAGTCAGGGACGTATCACCATCCAGGCGGGGAGTGGCGTCGGTGCGGAAGTGATCCGCCAGCTTTATCCCCTTACTGGGATCAAGGCTTATCATATGAGCGGCAAGGTTGTAACGGACAGTGCGATGCAGTTTCGCAAGGAAGGTGTCAATATGGGACTTCCGACATTCAGTGAATATGAGATATGGCGTACAGATATTGAAAATGTTCGTGCTGCAAAGAAAGTTCTGGAGGAATTATAATGGCTGAGGGGAAGATTTTTCTGAAAGAAAACCGTGATCGGATCGAAAAAAAATATCGGGAGCAGGTGATGGGGTTACCGCAGGCTTTTGCGGAGATTGATAAAAAGCTTGCGGAATGCACAGATGAAGTGGCTCTGGCGTGCAAATATTTATATGCGTTCATGCCGTACAGTGATATCGGAAATTACGCGTTTGAAGTATTTCTGGATTATGCGGAGAATGGCGTATATTTATGGAAGGAAAACTCCAGGGTGGCAGAGCTGCCGGAGGAAATCTTTTTGAATTATGTGCTGTTTCACAGAGTAAATGAGGAGGAGATCGCACCCTGCCGTACATTTTTCCGCAGGGAGATCGGAGAGAGAACTGAGGGAATGAGCTTCCGGGAAGCTGCCCTGGAGGTGAACTACTGGTGTGCACAGGAGGCTACCTATCATTGTACAGATGATCGTACCCTGTCTGCACTTGCCGTATACCGCAGAGGAAACGGAAGATGCGGAGAGGAATCTGTATTTACCGTTAATGCACTGAGAAGTGTTGGTGTACCTGCCCGTCAGGTATATGCACCAAAGTGGTCTCATTGTGATGACAATCATGCCTGGGTGGAAATCTGGTGCGATGGAAGCTGGTATTTTCTGGGAGCCTGTGAGCCGGAGGAGATCCTGAATAAGGGATGGTTTACCAACGCTTCCTCAAGGGCCATGATGGTCCATTCAAGAGTTTTTGATACCATGATCCCGGAGGGAGAAGTGATCGGCAAAGACGGTATGGTGACTATGCTCAACGAGCTGAAACGATATGCGCTGACAAAAGAGATCACTGTGTCTGTAAAGGATTCACATGGAAAACCTGCAGAAGGTGCAGAAGTTTCTTTTGAGGTGCTGAATTATTCGGAATATGCCCCGATCGCAGAACTGAAAACCGACAGTCTGGGAAAAGTCTGCCTGACAACAGGACTTGGAAGTATCCATATTTCTGCAAGGATGTATGCAGATGGAGAATGGCTGCATGCAGAAAACAGCATGGATACAAAAACAGAGGACTGCTGTGAGATCTGTCTGATGCCCGTAGGAAAGGAAAAGGGTATTTTTTATGAGGAGTGGACGCAGATCGATATGATCGCACCTCATGATACACCTGTAAATAAAGATATGCCAACACCGGAGCAGAAGGAAAGAGGCAGCAGACGTCTGGCAGAGGCAAACGCTTACAGGGAACAGAAGGTAAGAAACCTGAGCAATCCGGAGTGTCGGAAATTCCTGGAAAAAGAAACTGGAGATTCTTCAATGAGAAAAAAACTCCTTGAAGTCCTCACAGAGAAAGACAGAACAGACTGTATCAGCCAGGTTCTGGAGGAGCATCTGAAATCTGCATTACCGTATGAAAAAAACATGGATGCAGATATTTTTGTACCATATGTACTGAACCCGAGAGTTGACGATGAAGTTTTGCAGAAATACAGAAAAGCGATCCTTGAGCAGCTGTCGGAAGAAGAAAAAAATATGCTGCAAAAGGAACCGGCGAAGATCTGGAAGTGGATTGAGGATAAGATCGTTTCCAGCCCGGAGAAAGAACGCAGCAGTGTGATCACCACGCCGTCCGGATGTCTGAAAACGGGAACAGGAAGCATTCTGTCAAAGAAGATCCTTTTTGTGGCAATGGCGAGAACACTGGGGATTCCGGCACGCCTGAACCCTCATGACCGTTCCATGGAGTATATGAAAAACGGAAAATTCATCCCGGTATCTGCGGAAACGGAGAAAAAGGCATCGATCCTTCTGAAGGCAAGTGCGGATACACAGTGGAAATATTTCCAGAACTGGAGCATCGCAAAACTGGAAGCCGGAAAATATATCACACGGAAGCTGGAAGCCGAAAATTTCAGAGATCAGGTGATGAAGCTGCCGCTGGAAGCGGGAAATTACAGGATCCTTACCTCAAACAGACTGCCAAATGGAAATATATTTGCAGCGGAGTATTATTTTGAGGTTCAGATCGGAGAAATGAAGAGGGTGGAGCTGGCATTTCGGAATGCAAACCTGGAAGACATGCTGGAGAATATCTCCATACCGGAATTTACTCTCAGAAAAGAAGATGGAAGCACCGTGAAGGCGTCAGAACTGACGGCAGATGGGAAGCATATCCTGGCGTTTCTGGAAGAGGAGAAAGAACCGACGGAGCATATCTTAAATGAGATGATGGAGCAGGAAGAAGCTTTTTCCCGATATGCGAAGAGGATCATTTTTGTAGTAAAAAGCAAAAAAGCGCTGGAGACCCCTACCCTTTCAAGAGCACTGGGCAAGCTTGGAAATATTCAGATCTTATATGATGATTTTTCAGAGCTCATCAATACACTGGGAAGAAGAATGTACGTAGATCCGGATAAGCTTCCGCTGATCATTGTGACAAACGGAAGCCTGAATGGGATCTATGCAACCAGCGGATACAATGTGGGAACCGGAGATATGCTGCTGAGACTGCTGTGACAGATATAACGGATATATACAGAAGGAACACAGACCGTATCATCGACTGTGTCGGTGACGGTCTGTGCCTTTTGTAAAAGCTGTGAAATTATTGCAGTGGTTCAGATGCTCAGAATATGCGGGCAGATCGGAATGAAAATGCCTGTTGTGCTTCCCGAAATTGTCGTAATAAAAGTTGCTTTGCATTACTTAGCATCAGAAAAGAGATCACGCACAGAATCCCGGTAAATGCATTCCGGCTTCAGGCGTATCGTTCTTGGAAAATCACTGTAGTCTCCGTTCATTCTGCGAAGCAGCAGATCACAGGCCTGCTCTGCCAGACCGGTCAGCGGCTGACGGACAGCGGTCAGCTGAGGAGAAAGCAGCATGGACAGTTCAAAATCATCAAAGGAGACAACAGACAGGTCTTCCGGGATCCGGATGCCAAGGCTGTAGATCGCTTCATAAATACCGAGGCATAGTGTATAGTTCGCAGAAAATACGGCAGTCGGACGTTCCGGAAGATTCCATAATTTCTGCATTGCCTGATATCCAAAGTCGTTTGCGTAATTTTCAGCGATGATATAATCGGGATTAACAGGAATATCGTAGTCTTCCAGTGCCCGGAGATAGCCTTTTTTTCGTTCACATGCAGTATAGGATGCAGGGGAACCGTTGACAAGGGCGATCTTCTGATGCCCCATTTTTATCAGATGCTCCACGATCTCGTAGGCTCCGGAGGTACAGCTGGTCTGTACACAGTCTGTACGGTGGAAATGGCTGTGTTCTTCCAGCTCCACAACAGGGATTTTGGCGTGTTCCACAGCAGAACAGATGTCCTGGTTCAGACTGAAAGAGGTAATGATAAGGCCGTCGATCCCGGAGCGGAGCATGTGAGGGACGAATTTATTGACATGATCCTTATATTTGTCGCCGCTCATAAATGTGAGAGAATAACCGTGAGCGCGCATGGTGTTTTCTATTTTGCTCAGAAGAAAAGCATTATGCGGAGTATTGGGAGGACCGGATACCAGACCGATACGGTAAGTCTTGGAGGAACGAAGTCCCCGGGCCGTGTTTCGTGGAACGTAATTCAGTTTCCGGATCGCTTCGTCGATCTGCTTTTTGTTTTGCGGCCGTACAGTTCCGCCGTTGATATATTTTGAAATGGTGGCCAATGCCAGACCGGTTTCTCTGGCAATGTCCTTGATGGTTGCACTCATAAATCAATCCTTTCCGGATGCTGTACTGTTGTGTTCGGACAGGTCTTTTACGGAGCGCCGCGGGTGGAATACAACATCCAGCATGTCTATTTTGGGAAAATCCGTATAGTCTCCATGGATCCTTTTTAAAAGTAATTCCACAGCATGTTTCCCCATGCTTGTCAGATCCTGTGAGACGCAGGTCATAGTCGCGCTCATGGTCTTGAAAAGCGGATCATCATCAAAGCACACAAAGGAAATATCCTGAGGAACGGAAATCCGTGCCTGGCTGGCAGCGCTTAAACCACCCATTGCGGAGAGATAGCAGTCAAAAAAAACAGCAGTAGGGGGATCGGAAGAATCCATAAGCTTCTGGAAATGCAGGTTGCTCTGGATGATCGTTTCTGCAGTGGAACCAAAAGAAACAGGGGGAAAAGAATCCTGCTGTTTCAGAAGGTCAATGCCATTTTTCTGATATACATCCACAAAGCCCTGGATCCGCTGCTCGATGGTGTAGGAGTCCAGATACTGTTCCATAATCCAGACCTTTGTGTGACCTTTTTCCAAAAGGTGCTCTGCCAGCAGTGCACCGCCTCTGTAATTATCAGAAATAACACAGTCTACAGGAAAATGTCTCATGGAAGCAGGAATCTGATCGAGCATTACAACCGGTATGCCGGCATTCTGTAAAAGCTGGTACAGGTCATCATGCCAGCAGGATGGGAGCATGATAACTCCGTCAAAGTGCTGGGAGATAATATCCTGTATCGTATCGATTTCCTTCTGATGTTCAAAAAAGAAAGAACAGACAATAACTGTATAGCCATGATCCGTGAAATGCTTGATAATGGAGTTGACAAGCTCGCCCCAGAAATAATTACCAAGATCTGAGATCAGGATACCGATGGTATGTGTGTTTTTGGCACGAAGAAGCTGGGCATTCCGGTTTGGGGTATATCCAAGCTCCTGAATTGCCTTTTCTATAAGGATACGATTTTCTTCCCGTATTTTTTTGTGGTTTATATATTTGGAGATCGTTGCGGTGGACAGGCCTGTCGCACGGGCGATATCATTGATCGTAACGTTCATGTAAAGCCTCCGGTTCTGATGCATTTACAGATAATATAGTATTTTCATATTATATCATGAAAAAGAAAATGCCTCAATACACAAGGCATTTTTTACACATAAAGTATCAGAAAAAACGAGCGTATTGTACATAAAATTGATAAAAATGAAACGTTTAACAAAACCTGATACGAAAAAGCACACAAAAACAAGACGGAATAATTGTAAAAAATAGGAAAAATGATTTTTACCCTATGATTTTACTTGAAAAGCTGCTTCGGATGCGGTAAGATAGTCTTAACAAAAAACGAAACGTTTTACGCAACAAGAAAATCAGCTATACGAAACAAGGAGAAGGTTATGGCAGACACAAAGCAGCAGTGGTATAAAGATGCCAAATACGGATTATTCATCCATTGGGGACTTTATTCCATCCTTGCAGGAGAATGGAAAGATCCGAAGACCGGCGAGGTCACCAAGACAGACCGTATCGCAGAGTGGATCGAGAACAATCTCAACATTGACAAGGAAGATTACAGAAAGCTGAAAGATGAGTTCCATCCGGACAAATTTGACGCGGACATGTTTGTGAAAAGAGCGAAAGAGCAGTGGGGTGTTAAATATATCGTTCTTACTTCCAAGCATCACGAGGGATTCGCAATGTACGATTCCAAGGTCAGTGATTTTAATGTAGTGAAGGCTGCAGGAAGAGATATCTTAAGAGAGCTTTCCGATGCTTGTAAGAAATATGACATGACAATGGGTATCTATTATTCACAGGCTCAGGACTGGGATGATGACAATGCCTATAAGAAGGATTACGAAGACAAGAACGAATGGAAGCCGGAATTCCGTACATACTTCGATGAGAAATGCAAGCCGCAGTTAAAAGAGCTTCTTGAGAATTACGATAATATTTCCCTGATCTGGTTTGATACTCCGATGGGAATGACCGCAGACGAAGCTCAGGAATTAAGAGACTGGGTTAAGGGTATTAAGCCTGACTGCATCATCAGCGGACGTATCGGACACCAGAAGGGCGATTACATGACCACCGGTGATAACTTTATCCCACGTCTTCCATACGACGGTGACTGGGAAGTACCGGCAACTGTAAATGATACATGGGGTTATAATAAATACGATACAAACTGGAAGAATCCGGATGATATCCTGAACCTTCTTCTCAAGATCGTCGGCAGAGGCGGAAATTACCTGCTGAACGTAGGACCAATGGCAGACGGAACTGTTCCGGAAGCTTGTGTCGAGGTTATGAATGAGGTTGGTAAATACGTGACTGAGAATGCGGAAGCAATTTACGGAACCAAGAATGTTGGTATCTATCCGTATGAGATCCCGAGCATTGAATTTACAAAGAGACCACATAAGCTTTACGTACACGTCCTTGCACCGAGATATCGAGTTGAACTGCTGAACATCGGTAATCAGTTAAAGGGTGCATATGTGGTAAGCACAGGAGAAAAGCTTCCGTGCCGCGCATTAAAGTGCTGTGAAGGAAACTCGATGATAGAGGTAGAGCTTCCGGAGAAGCTTCAGGGGGCAAAGAACTACTGTGTATGCCTGGAGCTTGAGGAAGAAGAGCCGATCTTTGAGGCGATCATCGATTGATCAATTTATGAACATCAATGGGAAAACTATATAATAAAAAATCATATCAAGGGAGGATTTATTCATGAAGAAACGAATGAAAAAAGTTGCAACACTGTGTCTCGCCGGTGTAACAGCAATGTCAACAGTAGGCGTAACAGGAAGCGCCGTATTTGCAAAGGGTGACACAAACTACGATGTAGACAATATGGATTTTGAAAACGTTGAGCTTCGTGTAGCATTCAGATTTAACAACGGATCTGATACAGACGGACAGGCTAAATGGTATTACAAAGCACTTGAAAAGTTCAATAAAGAGAACGAAGGAAAGATCCATGTAACAGATGAGAGTATTTCTACAGAGTCTGATTACGAAGAGAAGCTTACAACAGATTTCGCTTCCGGTAATGTACCGAACGCATTCCTTCAGTATGGCGGAAGCCGTACAAGAGAGTATGTAGATGCAGGATATATACTGGATCTGACACCATACTTTGAACAGTATCCGGAATGGAAAGAGGGAGTTCAGGATTTTGCATGGGAGACAACACAGTTTGACGGCATTGAAGGAACCTATGGTATTCCGTGGTCCGCTTATCAGCTCTGCCTCTACTACAACAAAGATTACCTTGATCAGGTTGGCGTAGATGTTCCGGAGTCCTGGGATGATCTTGTTGATGCCTGCGCAAAATTAAAAGATGCAGGAATCCAGCCATTCAACTACTCTGACAAAGATAACTATCACTTCGAGCATCTGATGAGTGCTCTTGCTCTGAAAGCTTACGGAACAAGCATCGCAGATGATCTTGCAAGCGACAAAGAAGCTTACAACGGCGAGAAGATGGTTGCAATCTATCAGAAGATGAAAGATATGATCGATGCAGGATACTGGGGAGACGGAATCCTCAGCACAGACTTCAACACAGAGAGAAATATGTTTGAGGCAGGAAAAGCTGCATTTACAGTTGACGGAACATGGAACTGCGGTAACTTCCAGAATGACTCCGATACAACTCTCTTCGATGCTCAGAAGATCGGTGTTACAAGAATTCCTTATATCGACGAAGCAAACAAGACTGTAGAGATGGGCGGCGGTTCTGATACATACTACATCACTACATTAAACAAGAGCGATGAGGAAATCGCAGCAACTGTTAAATTCATCAAATACCTTACAAGTGTAGATTCCATCAACGAAATGTGCAAATCCAGCCCGACAACATATGCTGAGAAGGTTACGATCGATACAGGTAACTATCTGCTTGACGATGTAAATGCGATCATGGCTGAGAATACAGAGTCTAAACTTGAGATTCCGACATATGATACAAACACAGCAGCTATGGATACAATCCGTAATTCTCTTCAGGCATTAGCAACAGGTGCAAGTGCACAGGAAGTTGGAGACGATATCGTTGATAAAATGTCTGCTTACGAATAAAGAGAATTTTGACTGAACGCATGATGTGTGGATAAGAGAAACAGGGGGAAGCATCATCTGCTTCCCCTTGTTCATTACGGAGGTATACATATGGCAGGTAAATCTGTACCAAAGGTAAAACAGAAGCTGGACAAAAAAGATCTTGCGCTTTCTTTAGCGTTCCTTCTTCCGGCAATTTTAATAACTGTTATTTTTGTCATCTACCCTGTTTTTGATACCGTAGGCTTATCATTCCGTAAATGGAACGGTATGTTTGGTGCGGCAAAGCAATGGGTAGGACTTGAGAACTATCAGAAGATTTTTTCAGATAATCTGTTCTGGAATGCAATGCTCAACAGTGTGTACTTTATGATCGGTGGTTTCGTTATCCTGATGCCGCTTTCATTTGGTCTCGCAATGCTGGTAACTACAAAGATCAAGGGAACCGGATTCTTCAGAACCTGCTACTTCCTTCCGAATATGTTAGGAACAACAGCAGTAGCCCTGATGTGGACATTTATGTTAAATCCGAACTTTGGTATCTTTAATACCATTGAAAATATTTTCGGCCTTCATGGTGCGATCCCTGATGTGCTGACGATAAAGACTGTAAACGTCTGGATCGTTATCCTGGTAAATGAGTGGATGTATGCCGGATATAACATGCTGATCTTTGCAGCTGGTCTGGTAGCGATCCCGGATGAGTTAAATGAGGCAGCAGCACTGGATGGAGCTACCGGATGGCAGAGAGTTCGTTACATTACCCTGCCTCTGATGAAAAACTCCTTCAAGGTATTCTCTATTTTGTGTATCACAGGATGTCTGAAAGTATTCGATATTATCTGGGCGATGACAAGAGGAGGCCCGAACGATATCAGCTCCACGCCTTCAATTATGCTTTATACACAGGGATTCTCCTATAAGCTGTTCGGACGAAGCAGTGCATACGGTGTTATTCTGTTAGTGCTGGGTGTTGCACTGAGTCTTATAACCAATCATTTGTTCCGTGAAGATAAAGATCTTGCAATGTAGGCGGAAGGAGAAGAGACGATATGGAAAAAACAGCTAATAAACAGAAAATGCATGGAGGAAAGATAGCGCTGTACGTTATCGCGATCCTGTGGACAGTTGTTACACTGTTTCTGGGATTTGATAAGGATAAGATCGTGAAGGTGCGTGCGCTGGATGACGGACATGAGGTGCCGATCTCCAACGCATGGATGCACAGCGATTACCCGGATATCGCATTCGTTGATCTGGGACCTGACCCGGTACTTCCTGACCCGGTAGATTATGTTCTCGAAGTAGAGATGGCTGAGTAAAAAAACGAATCAATAATAAAAAAGAACAACAGGAAAAGCAGGAGATATGTGAATCTCAGTTATCCGGTTGTTCTTTTTTACCATAAGGAGAAGGAAAAAGATTATGATCATTTATACAGGAAAAGATTACTATGACGTAAGCAGAAAAGCGGCAAACATCATGTCTGCACAGATCATCATGAAGCCAAATGCTGTTCTTGGACTTGCTACAGGCTCCACACCGGTGGGAATGTACAAGCAGCTGATCGAGTGGTACAAAAAAGGAGATCTGGACTTTTCGCAGATCACATCCGTAAATCTTGATGAATACAAAGGACTTTCCGGAGACAACGATCAGAGTTATCGTTATTTTATGAACACAAATCTGTTTGACCATGTAAATATCGATAAGGCAAGAACCTATGTGCCAAACGGACTGGAAGAGGACAGTGAGAAAGCCTGCGCGGATTATAATGAGATCATCCGCAGCGTGGGTGGTATCGATATGCAGCTGCTTGGAATCGGCGGAAACGGTCACATCGGCTTCAACGAGCCGGGTGCAGCATTTGAGAAGGAGACTCACTGCGTAGACCTTACGGAGAGCACCATCAAGGCAAATGCAAGATTCTTTGAGACTATGGATGATGTGCCGAAGCAGGCATATACCATGGGTATCAAAAACATCATGACTGCAAAGAAAATCCTTCTGGTCGCTACCGGAGAGGCAAAGGCAGATGCTCTTTACAAATCTCTCTACGGACCGATCACGCCCAACGTGCCGGCATCTATCCTGCAGCTTCACCCGGATGTGACGGTAGTGGCCGATGAAGGCGCTTTAAAGCTGATCCGTGAGAAGGGATTGCTGTAAGATAAATATCTGTCTGATCAAAAGAAAAAGCTTCGATCCAATTCTCATTGTGAGAAAGGATCGGAGTTTTTTTGATACTTTCCGGACGTATTTTGAGAACGTTCGGAAACATGCAGATGAAGGGATCAGCAGCCCCAAAATACCATTATGGCAATATGCACAAAACTTGTCGAACCATGGTGGATAAGTGAAAAACTTTCCAAAAAGTTTTCCACATGACAAAAATCCGCAAATCCGCCAATAATCAAGTTATGCACAAATTTATCCACATTATCCACAAGGATAACCATGTGGATGACCTGATTTACATAAATAAATTTAAACATATGTTTTGTGTAAAATGATAAAATTGTAAAAAATGGGAAAAAAGTTTTTAAAACTATTGACATTTTTAAATTCTAAATATCATAAAATTTATTGCAAAAAAGACATAATATAAAAGAATAAAAACAAATAATCAGATAATAGTAAATGAATTCTTGAAAAACTAATCTATTTAAAAAGGGGACTATCGGATGTATGGAAATGAGGATAAAAAAGAACAGTGCCCAGTTAAAACGATCACTGCAAGGTGTTGAAAAGTCATTTTCAGGTGTGGATAAATGTGGATAACCAAAAAATCCTCCGCAGAACCGGAAAGATCTGCGGAGGATTTTTTTAACTGTTTTGTTTCATACGTTTGATCACCTTCAGACGTGTAAACTCTTCACGCTCTTTTTCCTCCAGAGCATTGGTGATATCTCGGGTGAGAGTTTCATATCTGGGGATGGTGATGTTTTTCAGCGCATTGGCACGCTTCTGGGTTTTTTTGATGTTGGTGGCAAGACGGATGGCGGCGTTTTCGATCATGGAGAGCTGGATGGACAGCTCCTTTACACGCTCGAAGGCTGCCTTGGCCTCGTCCAGGGACAGCTTGGTGCTGTAGTAGGCGTAGGTCGGCGTGTTGCCTGCTTTTTTGTCATATTCCACAAGAGGGATCTCGGTTCCCATGACACTCCTGGTTTTGATCCGGATGGAATCTTCCACAGGAACGGTATGAGAGATCTGGTCTACGAAAGCGATTCCAATTTCCATATTTGCCTTCTGAAGAGCCGCATAAGCGGTACGGAAGGTCTCATCGATCTGTGACTGGATATCCTTTGCCTGATCGATCAGCTCCATCATTTCACGGATCAGGATATTACGCTTTTTGTCCATAAGCTCATAGCCCTGTTTGGAAAGAGCCAGAGAGTTTTTTGCAAGTATGAGATTTCCCTTGGTGGGAAAGGTATTCGGATCCATAAAATCACCTCACTAATGGACGGTTTCTCTGTAATACTGATCCAGAACTTTGGTATCGATACGGTCGAGCTCTTCTCTTGGAAGAAGGCCAAGAAGCTCCCAGCCCTTATCCAGAGTTTCGATGATGCTTCGATTCTCTGTTTCTGACTGTCCTACAAATTCTGACTCGAAGGCTTTTCCGAATACAAGGTACTGCTTATCCAGCGGAGAAAGCTCATCCTCACCGATAACGGATGCCAGAGCTCTTGCATCGCCTACCTTTGCGTAGCAGGAGAAGAGCTGGTTGGCAACATCCTGATGATCAGCACGTGTGAAGCCTTCACCGATACCGTCCTTCATCAGACGGGACAGGGATGGCAGAACATTGATCGGCGGATAGATCGCCTGACCGTGAAGCTGGCGGTCCAGTACGATCTGGCCTTCTGTGATATATCCGGTAAGGTCGGGGATCGGGTGTGTGATGTCGTCGTTTGGCATAGTCAGGATCGGAATCTGGGTTACAGAACCGGTGCCGCCACGGACGATTCCCGCACGCTCGTAAAGGGTTGCAAGCTCACTGTACAGATATCCGGGATAACCTTTTCGTGAAGGGATCTCACCCTTGGAGGAGGAAACCTCTCGCATGGCCTCACAGAAGGAGGTGATATCGGTCAGGATTACCAGGATATGCATGCCTTTTTCAAAAGCAAGATACTCAGCGGCAGTGAGGGCGATCTTCGGTGTCAGAAGACGCTCTACAACCGGATCGTTTGCAAGGTTCAAAAACATCACAACGTGGTCGGACGCACCGCTTTCTTCGAAGGTCCTGCGGAAGAATTCCGCTACGTCGTATTTCACACCCATTGCCGCAAAAACAATGGCGAATTTTTCATCGGAGTCTGCTCCCAGGGAAGCCTGCTGAACGATCTGTGCAGCCAGCTTATCATGTGGAAGACCGTTACCGGAAAAGATCGGCAGCTTCTGGCCGCGGATCAGTGTGGTCAGTCCGTCAATAGCGGAGATACCGGTGTTGATATAGTTTCGTGGATATTCACGGGTTACCGGATTCAGCGGAAGCCCGTTAATGTTCAGGCTGACCTCCGGTGTGATCTCGCTAAGCCCGTCAATGGGCTGGCCGATACCGTTAAAGGTACGTCCCAGGATCTCAGGAGAAAGCCCGATCTCCATAGGATGTCCGGTAAGACGTGTGTGTGTATTGTCGAGGGACATATTGTCAGTTCCCTCAAAAACCTGGATAACGGCCTTGTCCTCATAGATTTCCACGATACGGCCGATCTTTTGAGTGCCGTCCTCCATGTGGAATTCCACGATCTCCTCGTAAGATGCGTTTTTTACACCCTCAAGGACAACAAGAGGGCCGTTTATTTCACTCAGGCCAAGATATTCGATTGCCATAAACTGATCCCTCCTTTAACCGTTTCTTTCCAGTACATTGTCGTAGAAGCGGTCGATATCTTTATGATATTCATCAAAACGCTCCGGCTCTTTATTTGGAACCTCGTATTTGATGGCGATGATACGTTCAAAGATCTTATCCTCCTTCAGCACGGAAACCGGCATGCCACGGTTTATAAGGGCACGGCACTTTTCGTAGAGATAGAGGATGGTTTCCATCATCAGGAACTGCTTTTCCATAGGAACACTGGTGTCCTCCTGGTGAAAAGCGTTCTGCTGCAGGAAGCCCAGACGGATAACCCTGGCGATCTCCAGCGTCAGCTTCTGATCATCCGGAAGAACATCGCTTCCGATCAGCTTGACGATCTCCATAAGAGAGCTTTCCTGGTTGAGGATAGCCATGATCTGGTTTCTGTCATAAACAAATTTCGGGGAGACATGCTCTCTGTACCAGGGAGTCAGGTCCTCCAGATATTCGCTGTAGCTGGTCAGCCACTGGATGGCAGGGAAGTGACGGGCATAGGCAAGAGCCTTGTCCAGTCCCCAGAAGCAGCGGACAAAACGTTTGGTATTCTGTGTGACCGGCTCGGAGAAGTCACCGCCCTGAGGGGAAACTGCACCGATAATGGATACGGAACCCTCTGTTCCGTTCAGGTTCTGCATCATTCCCGCGCGCTCATAGAAGGCGGAAAGCTTACTTGCCAGATATGCAGGGAAGCCTTCCTCTGCAGGCATCTCCTCCAGACGTCCGGAAAGCTCACGGAGAGCCTCGGCCCATCGGGATGTGGAGTCTGCCATGATCGCTACATCATAACCCATATCACGGTAATATTCCGCAAGTGTAACACCTGTGTAGATGGAAGCCTCACGGGCTGCAACCGGCATGTTGGAGGTGTTGGCGATCAGTGTGGTACGGTCCATCATCAGGTTTCCGGATTTCGGGTCGATCAGCTTGCTAAAGTCCTCAAGAACCTGTGTCATCTCGTTTCCACGCTCGCCACAGCCGATGTAGATGATGATATCTGCGTCAGACCACTTGGCGATCTGGTGCTGTGTCATGGTTTTTCCTGTTCCGAATCCGCCGGGAACTGCGGCAGTGCCTCCCTTGGCAATAGGGAAAAGGGTATCCAGGATTCGCTGGCCGGTAAGGAGCGGAACGCTGGCCGGGAAACGCTTGTAGGTCGGTCGTGGAACACGGATCGGCCATTTCTGGGCAAGTGCCAGTTCTTTTTCGGTTCCGTCATCAAGACGGATGGTAACGATAGGCTCCAGAACGGTATAGGCACCGTCAGGAGCTGCATGGATAACGGTTCCGTGTGTGATCGTGGGCGGAACCATGGATTTGTGAAGGATGGAGGCAGTTTCCTGTGTCTCGGCAATAACCGTACCTGCGCCGATGACATCGCCTTCTTTTACTGTAATGTGTGTTTCCCATTTTTTTTCGGTGTCAAGAGAGTCAACGCTGACACCACGGGAAATATATTTTCCAGAGGCCTGTGCAATCTCTGCCAGAGGTCTCTGGATACCATCAAAAATATTGTGGATGATTCCCGGACCAAGGAGAACGGAAATAGCGTCTCCTGTTCCGATAACAGTTTCTCCGGGTTTCAGCCCTGTAGTTTCCTCAAAAACCTGTATGGTCGTCATATGTTTCTTAAGACCGATGACTTCTCCAACCAGTTTTTCGGGGCCTACATAGACCATCTCGGAGATCTTGAAGCCGGTGTCGCCCTTGAGGTAGATAACAGGACCGTTAACACCGTAGATAATACCTGTTTTACTCATGTGCTGGACCTCCGTCAAATTTGAATTCTCTGTAAGCTGCCTGATAGCCTTCCTCAAAGGAATTGTCGATGAGGATATTTTTTTCAGGGATTATCGCCTTGATCCCGCCGATAAAGGATTCATCGGAAACCTTCAGCGGGAAACCGGTCTTTACAGTGAGAGACTTCAGACGGGGTTCATCTTCTTTTGAAAGATAGATCTGGATCTCATCGTGTTCCGCGAAGCAGACAGCTTCCTCGATCTTTGTACAAAGATATTCTTCATAGCGGGGAGATTCCATGAATTTCAGGATCTGTACCCGGACATCTGCAAAAAGTTTTTCTTTTAAGCGGCTCTGTCTGGCAGTCCAGTTTCGCCGGATGTGAAGCTGCTCTGCGGAAAGTGCCTTGTTGATCTCACGCTTTGCGTTTGCGATCTCGGCTTTGCGGGAACTGGCAGCATTTCCCAGAGACATTTTTTTATGTTCCTCCAGTGCGGCATCCAGGGCTTCCTTGTGTTCCCGGACATCTTTTTCCGCCTGACGGCGTGCTTCGTCCACGGAGGTGTCATAGAAGTGTTTAAGCTTCTCTTCAATTGTCATAATATCACCTGCCTATAATTTTAATCCGATGGCCTCATTTACATAAGATGTAATGAAATCAGGTCTGCGGCCGGTACCATGTCTGTCAGGAATTTCAATGATGAGAGGTGTTTTGTGATGAAGCTTGACATCATCAATGATCTCAGGAAACTCCCGGCCGAATTTTTCGGTCAGGAGTATGATTCCGATCTCTTTGTCTGCGATGGTGCGCTCCAGAGCTTCCTTCAGCTCGTCGTGCTCATGAACGATCACACCCTCTACACCGGCCAGTCTCATTCCTGTCAGAGTATCAATATTGTCACTGATCAGATACATTTTCATATCAAAGTTTACCCAGGATCATGAAGGAGATGATCAGTCCATAAAGAGCAACACCTTCGGCAAGACCTACGAAGATAAGAGATTTACCAAGGATGCTCTGATCCTCACTGATCGCTCCAAGTGCTGCGCTTGCCGCACTGGCAACGGCAATACCACCACCGATACAGGAAAGTCCGGTAACAAGTGCTGCTGCGATGTAACCCATACCTGTTGCAAGGCCTGCGTCAGCGCCTGTAGCAGCCTGTACGGAAGCTCCGCCTGCAAATGTTACTGCAATGGCAATAAGCATGATCCCGAAGAAGAAAAAGGCGTTGACACCAAGAGCTGTTTTGTAGCGGCCGCGGCTTTTTTCGCCGAGAAGATAATAACCAAATGGAAGAATGATGCTGAGTACAAGTGCAACTGCGATTGTGATCTGTGTAATGACTGTCATGATGATGACCTCCTTAATATTCGTTTAATTGAATGCCCGGATCAGAATGCGTTCCGACTCTGGCATTTTATTTGTTTTTTGAGCAGAACGGCTCGAATTTCCGTCCGCTGCCCTTGTAAAAACGGCTGAACATTTCGTAATATTCCAGACGGAGTACCTGGATACCTACAATCAGGCCCTCCATAGCGCATACGAACAGGTTTCCGAGAATGATGACGATCCAGTTCGGACTGCCGTTTTCTGCGCCTGCAAGCATAAGTACAACCTCCATCATAGCTGCGTGGCTGACTGCAAAAGCACCGATACGCACGAAGGAGAGTGTATTGGAAAAGTAGCTCAGGATAACCTCGAACAGTTCAAAAATACCCTGTACGATAAACATGCCTTTTTCTTTTGGCATAACCTCGGCCTTTTTTTCTACCAGGTTTGTAAGAGGCTCCTTGAAGAAAATAAGAAGCAGCGGTAAACCAAACATAATGGCAAGGACTGCACCACCCGGAACTGCATGCCCGGATACAAAGAGTCCGATGCAGAGAACTGCGGAGCCATAAAATACAAGTCCTGCCACAGCGTTGGTGTCAAACCAGGTTTTTTCAACATCATGCGTTTTAAAGGAATTGATGATGTTGAAAACCATACACAGGAGGATGATTCCCATGCCGAAGCCGATGGCAACGATAAATACGGTATTCAGTTTTCCGATAAAAGGTATGGTCGTCATACTGTCCACAGGCCGCAGCCACAGAGCAGGTATGACATCCTCAAATCCAAAGATACTTCCGAACATCAGACCGAAAAATGTGGAAAAGACTCCGGCGCAGCTGATGATTCCGGCAAGATCGATATGCTTCAGCTTGTACAGGAGCAATCCTCCGATAAAGAGCAGGAGTCCCTGTCCTGCATCACCGAACATGGCTCCGAAAATAAAGGAGTAGGTGATGGCAACAAACCAGGTGGGGTCCATCTCGCCGTAAGCAGGAAGTCCGTACATTTTTACGTACATTTCAAATGGTTTGAAAAGTTTTGGATTTTTCAGTTTGGTTGGCGGCTGATGGCTTGGGTCATGTTCCAGTGTGGAGGTATCTTCTCCGTCAACCAGACAGAAGATCCTCTCATCAGAAGCGATGTCCGCCTGAAAAGCCCTCGTGTCGGCTTCTGTCATCCAACCGCAGAGAATGTAAAAATTCTCATGTTTTCCGGTACATGCAGCAGCTTTTCGTACATCGAAGTTTCTGGAAAACTGTCGAAGTGTATTTCTGACAGAAACAATGGTTTCAGCTTTATCTGAGAGAAATCGCTGGTATTTTTGCTTCTGTGTTTCCAGGTGTTTCATGGCTTCTTCGTATTGGCTGCTCACGGTGGAAAAAGCCTGATGCGCTGTTCCGGTGTAATTATCCGGCACAAAAATCTTCTCAAAATGCATGGAAGCGTAAGCTGCATCGATCTTACGAGCCTCATGCTTCGGCACAAAGTAGACGCCCCAGACATACTGATCGTCTTCATCGCATTTGAGGAAGATGGTGTTCAGATTGTCGTAAATATATTTCTTGAATTTCTCATAATACTGTTTTTCGATACGTCCGAAATGAAAATGAATATATTTCAGATGCAGGATAGAGGAAATATCATAATTGATATTTCGGAATGGACGTATGATACGCAGAGATTCTTCCAGTGAAGAACATTTCTCTTCCAATTCTGCCTGTTCTTGCTGGAGCTGATCCGCCTGAGAGCGGATCTCCTTTACTGTGGAAAGTGCTTTTTCAATACCAGGACTTTCGCCGGAAGCGGCAGGAGGGCTTTTCAGCTCTTCATAAATGGCATTGATGGAATTCAGCGCATCTCTGTAAGGGTTGACCTCAAGAAAAGGTGTCAGGTTTTCTACTGTGGTCAGTTCAGAGAGTGCGTTCTCCAGATGAATTTCGTACTTGCACAGGTAGGTGTTTACAACCCGGTCGATATCTGCCTTCGGACCGGTGATGCTTAGAAAATTCATTTTTTCAATCACGTTGCTACCTCCTGGTTATTAACCGTTGCGTA
>OGQT01001140.1_pt1 | contig 21901 bp, 23 predicted proteins | sample 1553261 | NCBI WGS metagenome assembly OGQT01 (sample SAMEA2579992, study PRJEB22360) | human gut metagenome | biome: human gut; feature: human-associated habitat; material: faeces | place: Denmark | collected 2008/2010
TTTGGTAATTTTCAGGGATTTCTATAACCAGTACTTCTCCTTTTCCCTGTTCTACAGTTGCCAGAATACCAATGTTTGTTTCTTTTATATTATTTTTTTCTAAGTAATTTAAAATAGACGTAGCTCCATGAGAATTATTACCACCTTTAATTCTTATCTCTCCATTAACGTGATAATATTCTGTGATGAATTTTTTTATGTTTTCACGTTTAACATGTTTAGGCAATAACTCACACTTATTGATTACAAGAATTTTATCGCGTTTTATACTTTTATATAAATCCATTGTATTCTCATTTATATTTAAAAAGTCTACTAAGAATATTACAAACTTATTATCTTTATTGATTTTGTTAATAATTTCTTTTTTATCCTTAGGAGTTTCTTCTAATTTTACCTCTCCATAGTGCATCATTCTAAAACAACGCATACAATATTTTGATGATTCCAACTTTTTTTCTGGTACATAACCAAGTTTTTCCTTATCAGTTGATTGTAGTTTTATACCACATCCAAAACATATCTTATTCATAATACCTTCCTTTTTTAAACAAATCTTTTTTTGTTATTTTTTTAATAATCACATTTTCTAATTTCCTATTTAATTTAGAAACAGCATATTCATCAATACTTATAGGATTTACAAGTATTGATGTAAAATTCATCCTATTCGCTCCTAAAATGTCATAAAGAAGTTGATCACCTATGCAAGCAATTTCTGTATCTTTAAAATCAAATAACTTAATAATTTTTTTGTATTTAAATTTAAATGGCTTAAATGAAAGATAAGCTGAATCCACACACAATTCTTCTTTAAATGATTCAACATTTTTTTTAAAATTATTACTTACAAGTATAATTTTAAAACCCATATCTTTAAGATCTTCAAATAAATCTTTTACTTTTTTGTTTGGCTTAGTAGAAGATTCAGGCATCAACGTGTTAGCAATATCAAAAACTAAGCATTTAACACCAGACGTTTTTAACAGCTCATAATTTATATCATATATACTTTTAAAATATTTATCAGGAACAAACTTATCTATCACTTCATCCACCTCATACTCTATATTTTAGCATAATAAACATCAAAAAAAAATAATAGTTTGAACTATTATCTTCGGTGTCCTCCTCCACCATGTTCTACTCCACTAGGAGAAGTATGTGCTCCACCTCCACCTGTAGTATGTCCACCAACAGTTGTCGTTTGTGTTGTAGTAGTGCTTGTAGTTGTAGAACTTTCAACTTGATCGACTGATTTGCTAAAATCACAAGTTCCATTTTCATCCCAAATATTTGCCATAATCATTATTTGATTTACAAGTACTGGTAAGAAGAATAATATAACAGCTATTATTAATCTTTTTACAAGTCTCATTCCAAGTTTTTTAGCTTCACCATCAATTTCGCTTCTAGCAATTGCTTTTACAAATTCAAATATTGTAAGTCCAACTACTAGTAAAGGAGCAGCTATCTTTAGTATTTTTAAAAGACCATATATATCTTTAGTTACATCTACTCCTAAAGGACATCCAGTATCATATGATGCAGTGTTCTCTGTGGTTTTTACAGTAGTATTAACAATAGTTCCACTAGCATCAATAACCGGTTCACTTCCATTAATATCAATTTTTGAATAACCAGTAGAAGAAGTCCATGAGTAACGACAAGTAAATCCACTTGTACCAGGAACAGCCGCTTTTAAACCATAAATATGATCTGGACATTTTGTTTTATCAGAAAGTGTGTCATAAGATGGTAATCCAATACTTGTACAACCAGCATTACTACCATTAACCACTTGATTAGAATTATCTATTGTTAATGTTAAATTACCATAAACACAATAAATAGTGTTTGTTTCTTCACCACTTTCATTAGCCTCATATAAATCGCCATCACTACTTTTATCACCAACTAACCCAGACTGACTAACCGTGCCACTTTCAGGCTTTGTTACGGATAGATTTTTATAAGTAACAGACCTTCCACTGCCATTTACTTCATAATATATTGTGCTTGGACATTTCCATTTTTTTGTAGCTGTGTCTTGAAAATTTACGGGAGCAAAATTAGTCGCTCCAAGAACTGCTGCTGCCTTTGCAGTACCAGTTATCGTAACTTTTGGTGTTCCAGAATCACTTACTTCAACCTTAAACCCAAGTGTATCTGTTCCATAAACACATGTACAACTTCCAATTGCAAATACATTTCTATCAAAAATAAAAAATAAAGATATAAACAATATTAGTAGTATGCTATTTTTTTTCATACAAATCACCTATTTAAATTATAATTTATTGTCTTTCATTTATCAAGTTATTTACATTTTATATTCATATTATTTGACAAATTATCATTAAATTTATTAGGTGATATTATGTTATTTTTAATTCATTTATTAAATCTTTTATCCTTTTCAACAGGGTCTTATTCTATAAATGTTTTTCCTAACCCATTATCAAAAGAAGAAGAAAAAAAACTAATCGACAAAATGATGAATGATGATAAAGATGCAAGAGCTAAACTAATTGAACATAATTTAAGACTTGTTGCCCATATTGTAAAAAAATTTGAAAGAATAGAAAAAATAAATGATGATTTAATTAGTATAGGAACAATTGGTTTAATAAAAGGTATTGACTCATTTAAACCAGATAAAAAAAATAAGCTTACTACTTATGTAGCACGCTGTATCGAAAACGAAATTCTAATGTATTTCAGAAGCAATAAAAAAAACTTAAATAATGTTTCTTTAAATGATGCGATTGGACACGATTCTGAAGGAAATGAAATAAGTTTAATGGATGTCATAAAATCAGATGATGAAGATATAGCCGAAGCTCTTCACCGCAATGACAATATAAATAATATTGACCTATACTTAGGTATTTTAACTCCACGTGAAAAAGACATCATTATCAAAAGATATGGTCTATTTGACTTTGATGAATTAACTCAAAAAGAAATTGCTGATCAAATGCATATTTCAAGATCTTATGTTTCTAGAATAGAAAAAAGAGCTATTTCTAAAATATATCGTGAATGTAAAAAGAAAAATATTGAACTATAAAACCACTAGACTAATCTAGTGGTCTAAAGAACTCTCTTATATCTACATTTAGAGCTTTTCCAAATTGCCATAAAGTTCCTAAAGAAAAGGTTTGATAATATTTTTCACTTTCAATATTCATGATAAATCCTAACGAATAATTACTTAATTCAGCAAGTTTTTCTTGAGTTAATCCTTTTTCTTTTCTAATTCTTTTTAAATTTCTACTAACTAAATAGTAAACATAATTTTCGTCCATTCCAGTCATATAATCACCACAATTATATTTTCCCATAATGGACTTATTTTATTCCTCAGCAGTTAGTTGAGGAAATTTTGATTTTATTAATAATTCCTAAAATAAAAAATATATCTGCTATAAGTAATATAAAATGTAAATAAATATTTAAAAGATAATTAAACATAACATTTGTATCAATTGTTATATAAATAGTTCCATAAAAGCCTATTAAAATAAATGATGTTACTAAAAGTATCGTATAAATTTTATGACCATTTTTCGTTTTATTGAATAAATAACCTGTAATAATTATAAAAATTATTGTAACCGCATAAATTATACTTTTATAGTCATTTACTAAAAAGAAATTAATATTATTCTCATACTTTTTGTTTTCATAAGTAATCGTTTTATATTTTGAATTTATGTAATCTTTTAAATCTTTCTTTATAATATCCTTATCCACATTTGTTTCCTCATATATTTTATCTATCACTTCACTTTTATTAATAGTTTTTAATTGCAATCTTTTAGACATTACAGTTAAAGAAAAAGAAGCAATAATAATTGTGAAACTAAATATAACTGCAAGTAAGAAATTATATGTTTTTTTCATATTTGCCTCTAATCAATAAATAATATAAATATATTCCCAATAAAGATGCACTTGAATCAAGCAACACATCACTTACCTTAGCAGTTCTTGCCCTAATAAATAATTGATGTAATTCATCACTTCCAGCAAAAATCATACAAAAAATAGCAGAAATAATAATTGCATGAGAGGTCTTAACATCAAAAGTTTTAAACATGTTAATAATTAAGAATCCTAGTACAAAGTAGACAAAAAAGTGAGCACATTTTCTAACTGGAAATGTTAATTTTTCACGGCTTTCTTCTTTTATTTTAAAAATGTTCCCAATATAGTTAACAACTTTATCCGAAGTACCTTTAGAAATATCTCCATTTTGATTTGAATAACCAAATATTAAAGTACACCACACAATAACTATAGTAATTGATAAAGCCTTTTTAATCATTAAAAGTCTATTCTCTTTTCTATATAATCGTCTGATGTTTTGAAAAAATCTTTAATAAATTTCATATCAATATCTACTTTTTCACCTACTAATGTATTTATATCATATTGTAATAACAAATCTTTAAAATTAACTGTATCGGTAATTACTCTTTCCCAGCAATTAATATATGAAGATCTAAAATTTATTTTTCTATACCAACTTAAATTAAGTTCTAAAACATCTTTAAATTCTTCAACATTTAAATATTTTTCTTTTGCTTTTTCTATTTTTAATGGGGATTCAAAATTTGAAGAAATATAACCAATTCTAGAAAATTTAGTATCAAACATTTCAAAAGTATCAACTACATCAAAAACAATCGAATTAAGATCATTAAAATAACTATGTTTCATAACTATTAAAACATTTTTATCATTGATTTCAATTTGAAATTCTGAATTTTTATTAAACACAACTAAAAAAGTATTATTTTCATTTCTAGGAATGATAGTCGGTTCTCCTAAGTATTCATATCTATCCAATATTTCTTTTGCTATATCAGTTAAGTTAAAATCAGGTACCTTTTCATAAAACAAAATAATTTCTTTCGTATTTTTCATATTTTTCCTACTTTCCATAATAATTTGTTAACAAAATATCTCTATTTTTATTTATATTATAATTAACTTTAGTCAAAATTGATTCATCACTTAAATCACAATCAGAACTTTTTATAAATGTTCCATCTGAAAACCACACAAAATCATCATGACTTGTTGAGAACACATCATCACCAAGATAATTTTTAGGATCATATGTTATATCCAACATATTAAGAAGTGTTGGTAAAATATCAGCTGTATCAAGTATTGTATCAACCGTTTTAGCCTCAATATCTTTTGACCAAATAATAAAAGGAGTATTTTGAAGTTCTTTACGATCATTTAATTTATTTTTTTTCATAGCAACATAATCAGTATCAGAATAGCCATAAACATAATGGTCACTTACTAATACTAAAACAGTTTTATCCAAAAGCTTACTTTTTTCTAACTTTTCAATTAGAGTATTGATCGCATCATCTGTATCATGCACCAATGTTCTATAGATATATTCTTCTTCACCATATTTCTTTTTAGATAAAGTTTTCTTTTTTATAGATTTATATACCTTATTATTAGTATTGTATTCTAAGTGTCCAGAATATGTTGTAAAGAATGTAAAAAATGGTTTATCACTTATCATAAGCTCATATAAGTTATCATCACTTATAAAATTATAGTCACTGAAATAATTCTTGTTCTTATCAAGTAAACCTGAAGCTTGAAGATCATAAGCCGAATAATGCATATCATACCCTAAACGTTTATGAAATTTTCCGCGATTATAAAATGTTTTAGTATTTGCGTGGAAACTTGCTACTCTATATCCATTTTTCTTTAACATGTTAGCCATACTATAAGGATAATTAACATCATCCTTATCATATATTGTCTCTTTATCACTTATAGCATACATTCCAGTATTACAAGCAAACTCGGAATTAATTGTTTGACCACCGTTAAAAAATGGTGAATATCTATTTGTAAAATTTAAACCAGTTTGACTAAGTTTATATAAAGTTGGAGCAGTTTCTTCATCAATTACCCAATTATCAACGCTTTCCATCATTATATAAATAACATTTTTACCTTTAAATATTCCCGTATAATCGTTATTCTTAGTCTCTACTCCATAAATATTATTATATTCATCAATTTTACTCTTAAGTGCGCTTTTATCAAGAGTTAGTAGATTATAAAAATATTTATATATAGCACGAGCATTATATTCATAAAATCCACTTATATACATTGATGCATTTGGATTAGTATAATTAAAGTATATACTTTTAGCATTGTAATTTTCTTCCCAAGTTCTAACATTTTTATTGCTTCCAAGTAATATATAACCAGTTGTTTTAAAAAATAAACTTACAACAATCAAAACCAGAATAACAACAAATCTAGGCTTTGTTTGGACACCTTCATCATATTTGCTTAATACTTTAACGACAATCATACATATAAATGTAAAGGCAATTGTTAAAAGCATACCAACGCTCATGTTTGCAAATATTGAGTGTACATATTGCAATCCCTCTCCGGCAACAAAAAGATCAGAAAAAATCATAAATTTTCCTAAAGATTGCACATAACATATTTGAGCAAAGAATATAACATCAATGACAATATTTAAGATAATATACACGTTATAACGATACTTTTTAGGAACAAGATATAAGATGAGTAAAAATATAACTACCCAAGATAAGGAAAATAAAGCCCAAAGAATGTGGTAATGAAAGCCATTGAAATAATAACTATCCAAATTTATTAAATCGCGAGTAAAAATGTTTGTAAATATACAAATTGAGAAAAATGATATAAACATAATTAAATAATTGATCAATTCAACATTTTTGATTTTTTTCATAACTCACCTACTCAATCACTTTTATATATTCAATTACTGGTTGATTTCCTAAAGCAACTGTTCCATTATTATCTTCAACATCAACATTTTTACAAACCTTATCAACTACATCCATACCATTTGTAACAGTACCAAATGCTGCATAATTACCATCTAAATAAGTTGAATCACTTTGCACTATAAAAAATTGAGTTGATGCCGAATCAGGATCACTGCTACGAGCCATGGATATTGTTCCACGTACATGGCTTATATTGTTTGTAATGCCATTACTTGAAAATTCACCTTTTATCGTATTTCTTGAATTTCCTGCTCCACCTTGCATCATAAAGCCATCTATTATGCGATGAAATTTCAAGCCAGTATAATATCCACTCTTAACTAAATCAACAAAATTTGTAACGGTTATTGGAGCCACATCTGCATCAAGTGTTGCATCTATCGTTCCATAATCTTTAATCTTTATTTCTATATTATATTTTCCACTTAAATATTCATCTGTTGATGAATCATTTTTTCCAGTTAAATAACCACATATAATGGTAAATAAAAGAATAGCTATAACTACTAAAATACTTTTCTTATTCATACTCTCACTTCCAAATCTATTTTTTTATTATTTGCATTAATTTTTCTACCGCTTTTAAGCCATCACTTAAAGCATCAATTACTGTTGCATTACCTCTTGTTGCATCTCCACCAGCAAATACACGACTATCACTAGTAACATAATCATTTGCTTCTATTTTATAAAACTCATCCGATTTAATACCATTTAAACGAGGAATCAAATCATTATGAGTCGTTCCAATCGCGATAATAACCATATCACATTCAATTTTTTCATATTTTTTAGCTATTTTAAATACGCATTTGTTAACTGTAAAAGCCTTATCATTTTCAATTCTTACCGGTTCTGCATTAAAGATAAAGTTCACGTGTTCCATTTTAGCATGCTCATATTCTTCTTTACGCATCTTTAAGAATTCCTCACTTTTTCGATAACAAATTGTTACATCACTTCCAAGGCGAACCAAAGATCTAGCAGCATCACATGCTACATTTCCTCCTCCAATAACAACAACTTTTCTAGGAATTATTAATGGAGTATCAGAATTTGGAGCATGCATTACATTTATTCTTGTTAAAAGTTCATTCGCACTCAAAACATTTTTAGACATAACACCAGGTATATCAAACATTTTAGGTACACCAGCACCTGTTCCTAAAAATATATAATCAAAATTCTTTTTTAATTCTTCAATTGTAATTGTTGCTCCAATCAAAACATCCGTTTTAAATATAACACCCATATTCTCAAGTTTATAAATTACATCATCAACTATTTTTTTAGGTAGACGAAATTCTGGAATTCCATAGATTAAAACTCCACCTAATACATGGCTTGATTCAAAAACAGTTACATCAAATCCTTCTTTTTTTAAATGATATGCTGAACTTAAACCAAATGGACCAGAACCCACAACCGCCACTTTTAAACCATTGCTTTTTTTTACTTTAATTGGAGTTTTATAATTGCTTACAAATCTTTCAAGATTCCCAATCTTAACACTTTCTCCTTTTAGACCGCGAACACATTTGGCTTCACAGGTAAGTTCTTGAGGGCAAACGCGTCCACAAACCTCTGGCATTACACTTTTTTGACTGATGATTTCATAAGCACGCTCATATTCTTCATTTTTTATTGCCGATATAAAATCAGGAATATCAATTTCCAAAGGACATCCTTTTTTGCACATAGGATTTTTGCAATTCAAACAATGATTGCTTAAAGAAACTGCCTCTTCACAACCGATATCTTTTTTTACTTCAGAAAAATCATATTTACTATTCACAGTTACCACAACCTCCATGATGAGTATCTCCTTCAATTTCTTCAAGATACTTTCTTCCTTCAATCGTTTTATACATATCCATTCTTTTAATTAATGAATCAAAATCAACTTTTGCTCCGATAAATTCTGGGCCATCTATACACGCGTAGTGAATTATTCCGTCATAAAATAAACGACAAGCCCCACACATTCCTGTACCATCAATCATTATAGGATTCATACTTACTATTGAAGGGACTTTTAACTCCTCTGCTAGCTCTACAACTTTCTTCATCATTATTACTGGTCCAATAGTTATTATAAAATCATAACAAAGATCATCAACATAATCGGTAACAAGTCCAATATGGTCTGCTGTGTTATCCTCAGTTACGATTATAACATCGTCAAAGTATTTATCTATATCATCCTTTAATATGCAATTATCAATTGTTTTCATTCCATAGATTAAATCACATATAACACCACGTTTTTTTAGTTCAACAGCTTGAGGAATAACTGGAGCAATTCCAACTCCACCTGCTACAAATAAAACTTTTTTAGCCTCCATATTTAAAATGATTGATGGTTTTCCAAGTGGACCTAATATAGAAAAAATATAATCATTCTTTTTTGATAGATCATATGTTGTTTTACCTACAACTTGATAAATCATTGATACACAACTACCTTCAGTTTTATATATTGTTAATGGTATTTTTTCTGATGTTTCATCTGGCATAACAACAACAAATTGTCCTGGTTTAAAATGACTAGCAATAAGTTCATTTTCAACTACTAATTCAAATACATTTTTCGCGATTTCTCTATTCTTTATAATTCTATACATACTTTACCTCATCAATAACTTTAGTAGAACCAATTATATCATCAAGTGAACGATGCTCTTTTGAGAACAACAATACCAATCCAATAATTTCAATAACATAAGAAATCATTGAAGAAAATAAAATAGCATAGAAATACACTTGATTTTGAGAAATCATTAAAAGCAATAATTGAATAACCACAATAATATTAACCCCCATAAAAATACTTGATCCACTTAAAAGTGTCCTTAGCATTAAGTTAGATAATTTTACCTTTTCACCATCTTGCCTTACAACCCTTAATTTAAATAATTTTTTACCAAGAGTTTGTCCATTAGTAAAATATGCAAATAGTACAAAATATAAAAAGCTAAAAACTAAATAATATATATTGTTAAAAAGCATTGAATAATCAATTTTATATATTTGTTTACTCATTTTATTTGAATAATCAACAACATTTTTAATAGTTGGATTTGTTAACACACTTTCACTTTCTGATTTATAAATTTCTCTGTATTCATCATAAGCAACTTTATAATTTTCTATAAATGGATTAACATATGATATTGATGAAAATATAGTTGATACAAATGTTACTAAAAATATATCTATTAAAAACGCTGATATTCTACGATAAACATACTTATTCATTTTTCCACCTCTATGGATATTATATCACGTTAAATAATAAAAAAAAATCTACAAAAATGTAGATTAATAGCAACCTCTAATAAAATATTTTATGTTTCTTTTAAAGTAATCAAAATAATTAGCACGTTTTATATCTTTATCAACAGTTAACTCGATATCTTTAATTTTAATATCATTTGCATAAATTGTAAGTGTTCCCACAGTATCTCCAACTTTTAATGGCGCACTTACCTTATTCTTAGTTATTTTATAATTATATTTATTTTTTTCAAGAATATTAACTAGATCAACAGCATCCGTTTTTAATTTTAAATTAGCATATTCAGCTTTACCTGATTTAATTTTTATTTTTCCTAAATTTTCATCACGTTTTAATACTGTTTCAAGTTTAAAGTTAGAAAATCCATAATTTAAAAGAGAAATAGTATCTTGGTTTCTAATTTTATTGTTTTCTTCACCCATTACTACACTTATAAGTCTCATATCATTTCTTTTAGCTGTTGCTGTAATACAATATCCACTTTTAGTTGTATATCCTGTTTTTAATCCGTCTAATCCATCATAATAATTAAGAAGTTTGTTAGTATTAACAATCCATGTATTTGTTCCATTTGGATGAGCAATATAGTCTTCATAAATGCTTGAATATTCTAATATTTTAGGATGTTTTAGTAACTCACGAGCAATAAAAGCCATATCATATGCTGATGAATAATGGTTATCAGAATCTAATCCATGTACATTTTCAAAATTAGTATCTTTAAGTCCTAATTCTTTTACCTTTTCATTCATTAGTTTAACAAATCCATCATGAGTTCCTGCAATATATTCAGCAACAGCATAAGTTGCATCATTAGCTGAAGCAATACAAATGGCTTTTATTAAAGTATCTAGTTTCATCGTAGTGTTTGCACTTAAGTATATTTGACTTCCTCCCATAGAAGCTGCACTTTCACTTATTGGAACCATATCATCAAGTTTAATATTTCCCTTTTCAATATTTTCCATAACAATTAAAAGTGTCATCATCTTTGTCATACTTGCCATAGGTAATCTTGTATGGCTTTCTTCTTCACTTAGAATAGTTCCAGTTGATTGTTCAATTAAAATACTTGATTTGGCACTAGTTTCGACTGCTAAAACTTTAAACGGAATTAATAACATAATTAATAGAATTATCTTTTTCATTTCTTCACCTACTTAATACTATGAATGTAAAAAAAAAGAAGAACTAATCTTCTTAATTAAATTTGACTTTTTAATCTTGGAAGTTCAATTTCTTCTTCTACTTCTTTTCTCTTTGGTAAATAAATTTCTACATTTCTATCAGGAAGTTCAGATTCATCAACTATAACTATTCTATTGATAATAAATACATCAATTTTATATATTAACAAACCAATTATCCATAATGCAAATAATCCCATTGATAATTCATATAAACTCATCATTATCGGATTAGAAAATACACTAAATTCATCAAATGCTATGTTATTAGTATTGATATACTCAATAATTGATAAAAATATGAAGGATATTGTAATTGGTAAAACTGAATTAATAAATTTTAATATTTTATTAGTATTTTTGCTTTTTAAAGTTACAATCATTATTGTAAATGAGAGAATCATTACTAAGACAAATTCTAAAGTTGTTGGAAAATATATTAGTTCAACTAACTTTGTAGTTACATTATTTAAAAATACTTTAACTGTACTTATATAGTTAACAATATAAAACATAAGTATAACTAAACTTGATCCAACTGCTGTATATTTAACTACTTTTTTATCCATTAATTTGTAAAAAATAACTGATACAGCAAATATAGCTATTTCTAACAAAATAAGTATAAATACTTTAGAATCCATTAATGATTTTAACGCATATTTTAAAATTTCTAAAATTGATAATTCTGGCATAATTTAACCTCCTTATACTAACTCAAATATAAATACTGTTTGAGTTTTTTTATCTCCTCTTGTACAAGTGATAAGAGTAAGTGTAGTTTTATTTTCATCACGATATATCGCGATTGTTCCATCTTTTGCTTCTAGATAAGTATTAACTAATTTATAAGTATATATTTTATCATTATATGTAACATTTGCTTCATCCCCAAGATTTAATTTATATAACTTATCAAAAAATGAAACCGACGAGTTACCTCTATGAGCAGCAAGTATAAGATTACCATTTTTTACATCTGGCATACTGCTTCCCTTGATAAGCATAACATTATAACTAATACTATTGTATTTTGAGTTCAAGGATACAAATCCTCTTTTTAAATTGATTTTAGGGATATCTAAGTAACCTATATAATTGTAATTTATTACTGGTGTTGTAGTTTCTTCAGGTACAGTTTCATCAACTACTTCTTCAATAGTTTCTGCTATATCGACTTCTTCAAAGTATTTAAGATTTTTTTCATTGAATATATTCGATTTAATTGTTTTGAAATAAGTAAACAATAAGCAACTAATACCTAAGAAAAGTAAAAGAATGCCTAGGGTTACCTTAGCATTCTTTGATAGTTTTTCTAACACAGTAAGCTCCACCTATAATCAAGACTAAACCACCAATAATTAAAAGTGTACTAGAAGCTGCTGTTGCTGGAACAGGTACTTCTTCCCCTTTAGTATTATAGAATGTTACTAAATTGCTTTCGATAAAATCCCCATTTTTATCCTTAATTTTTAATGTTCCATTATCAAGTAATTCAAATGTTATTATTTCATTACTTTTAATATAACCAGCTGGTGCACTTTTTTCTTCAATTGTATAAGTTCCAGCATCCATAGTTAATTGATAATATTCATTAGTTGTTGTAAATTCTTTTACAACGTTTCCGTCTTTATTTTTAATTACTAATGTTGCTCCTGCTACTAAAACATCTGTTTTAGAATCTTTTTTAGCAATAGTTACTACATCCTTTAATACATTGATCATAACTACTTTATCTACAGCAACATAATTACCTTTTTCATTTTTAACATAAACGCTTCCGTTAGCATCTACTTTAAATTCGATTGTAGTTGTACTTAATTTATAACCAACTGGTGCAATAGTTTCACTTAAACTATATTCCCCTTCAGTTAAAATAATTTTTTTAACTTCAGTTGTAGAAATCCAATTATATAATGTTTTTCCTGTTTTATCTTTAACTACTAATGTTGCTCCAGGAATCTCTTTAGATTGAGTAATATCACTTTTACTGATATCAACTTCAAATTCAGTTTTGTTTCTTACTACCATTTTAATTGAATCTTGAATGCTCACATTTTTATCAAGTAATTCATTATATAAAACTTTTTGATAATTATCATTATAGAAATAATAATAACCTCTTTGAGATTTATATGTTGAACCAACATTTAATGTAACAGTTATTTGTTTATTGTTTCCAATCTTATCTATAGGAATTTTTACTCTTATTCCTTCACCGCTTTTAACGATTTTTGATCCTGCTGGAGAACCTGTTAATGAATAACTTAGGTTTCCATTTAAATTAGCTGTGTTTATTTTGATTTCATTTGAAACAAAATATTCACCATCTTTTGTAAATGTAATATCTCTTGGACTAATTTCTAATTTAGCAACTGGTTCTTTATAGTTTTTTGCACCTTCATATAAATTATAAATTGCTTTACTTACTTCTTCAGTATCTTTATGACGTACAATATATTTTTTTACCTCTGGTACTAAATTAAAATTGTTGTTGTTTAAATAATCTTCATAATACCAAACTGCCATTTGAGCAATATAGAAATCTTTATCAGCATCTCCTGTATTTGGTAAATTATTTAAAATGTAATTATATCCTACAGCAACTTCACCAGTTTTATTGAATGTTATTCCAGCTGCGTAAGTATGAGACATGTTTAAGCAATAAACATATCCACGATTTGTTTTTTTGATAATTACTGGGAAGTTTTTTATATATTCAACCTCTCTTAAATTATCAGAAGTAACGTTATCTGGAAGTGTTGTTGCTGCCGAAACAGAAGCAATTCCTCCAAATAATAATACAACAAGCATAAACACAAATGTCATTAATTTATTTCTCTTCATAACCCTTTTCCCCCTTGAATTGCTGCCTATTATATCACAAAATAAAAAAAATGCAAATTTTTTACCTACATTTTATAATTTTTTCGAGATAATTCTATATTTTTCTTATAATTCACTCTACTTTTAGCACAAAATCAAGGAATTTATACACTTACACTGACATATTTGATATAATTTTCATACTGGAAGTGGTTTTATGAAAAAAATAGTTTTATTTATCTTATGTTTCTTTACTTTTACTATAAATGTATTTGCTTTAGATGATCCAACACTATATTCTAAAAATTATTGTTTATATGACTTGACTGATGAAAAAATAATCTACGAGAAAAATATCCAAGAAAGAACAAATATAGCAAGTCTTACAAAGATTATGACAACCATAACCGCCATTGAAAAAATAAATAATTTAGATGATTATGTAACTATTACCAGTGAAATGCTTTCAAATATAAAATATGATGCTTCACTTGCCGGATTAAAAATCGGAGATAAACTAACTTACAAAGATTTATTGTATGCATCTATTCTTCCATCTGGAGCTGATGCCACTCAAGCGCTTGCCTATTCATTAAGTGGAAGCATTAATAATTTCGTAAATGATATGAACGCTTTAGCAAAGAAAATTGGAATGGAAAGTTCTAATTTTGTAAATGTTACCGGTCTTGACATTGATAACCACTATAGCACAGTAAATGATTTATTGAAAATGTTGCAATACTCTTTAAAAAATGAAACGTTTAAAACAATCTATACAACTAAAAGTTATACTTTATCAAATGGTTTAGTAGTAGATGCTACAGTAAAAAAATACAATAATTTAATGAAACTGGATATTTCAAGAATCACCGGTAGCAAGACTGGTTACACCAATAAAGCCGGATTATGTATATCCTCAATATTTGAAAGTAACAATCACGAATTTATTTTCATTTCAACAAATGCTGAATTTATTTATGGAAATTACTATAATTTAAAGGATAATTTAAATATAATAAATTTTATGGATAAAAATTATAATAATCAAATAACTGCTAAATCAACTGATATAATTAAAACAATTCCTGTAAATTTTTCTAATATACCTAAATACTATGTTCATTTAAGTAAAGATGCATTAGCTTATTTACCAAATGATTATAATAAAAATGATATAAAGGTTAATTATAACGGAAAAACATCTATAACATTTTTAGATAACAATAAACAAATTGGAAAAGTAACTATAACTTATAAAGATAATCCTATCTATGAAGAAAATATATTGTTAAAAGATGTAAAAATAAATTTTTATCTATTAGTAATTATAAATTTATCAATTGTTTTATTTATTTATAAAATAGTTAAAGTTCTTTTCTTTAAGAAAAAATAAACTAAATATTGATATCATGATCTATATCAATATTTTTTATTTGCTCATTAATTATTAAACTACCTGTACTGAGTAAAATATTAGCAATGGATACAGCCGTTTTTAATGACTGAATTAGAACTTTTGTCGAATCCAAAACCGAAGGAGAATCAATACCTTCATAGTCATCAGCTTTGACATTATATATCTTCTTAAAATCAAATGTTACATTTTTCTCAATCGTATTTACATCTAATCCAGCATTTTTTAAAATTTGTCTAAAAGGAATACATAAAGCATTTTTTAAAATACAATTATCTTCTAAAGTTGATGATATTTTTAAATAGGTATATCCAGCTCCTATATTTACACCTTCCAAAGCTGAATAAGTCGCATGAATTGCATCATCATAATGCATTTTGTTTTCTCTTGCTTCACTTATAGTTTTTCCACCTACCTCAATAGTTGCAAGTCCATCAGAGAGCATTGAAATACGTCTTTCATAGTAATTGATATCAAATTCATCATTGATATATTCTAAATTACTTTTATTTTCTTCAATATAATCTGCTAAATTATTATCAAAATAAACATAAGTTTTATCTTTATTGATAACAATCTCTTTAACTACTCCAACATTATCATAGCTAAATTGATTCTTATATTCCTTACAATTACATATTTCCAATAAATCACTCATTAAAAGATATTGCCTTTTTCCAAATTCTGGATTTTTTAGCAAATATATTTTTAAATCATTATCATAGTTAAACGATAATATCTGATTTATTACATCTTCATCATAATCAGCAGCAAATATCAATAGATTTCTTTTATCAATAAAACATTTATTTATTAAACTACTCAATTTTTCAATATCGTATATACTTTCAGAAGTAACTAGAACATAAGGATTTTTCAATTTTATACTTGAAGTTCCTTTAAAGAAAAAAGGACTTGCTAAGTTAGTGTCAAATTCATAGCCTTTAAAATATTTAACACATGTTTCTTCTTTATTACTAGTTGTTATTGTAACTCCAGCAATGTTTCTTATTTTTTTTACAACTTGGTAAATAGTTTCTCCTATTTTTTCAGACTTTGAACTAGTAGTAGCTATATTTTTTAAAGCATTATCATCAGGTTTAAAAGATTCTTTTATTATCAAATCTTCTATCATTTTTTCCTCATTTTCTAATTCTTTTTTCACTTCATATCTACTCATTCCACAATGTATTAAGTCATTAGCATTACTCATTATAGCTTTTAATAAAACAAGTGTTGTAGTTGTTCCATCACCAACTATTTCATCAGTTCTAATTGATGCTTCTTTTAATATTTCTAAAACAGAATTAACACATGCATCATCACTTTCAATATTTCTAGCTAAAGTTACACCATCATCTGTTACAAAAGCTGGTAAAGACGAACTAGAGATAATAGAATTATTTCCCTTTGGCCCAAGCGTTGATCCAACAGTATCGCATAATATATCCAAAGATTTTTTAATTATTTTATCAAGTTCTTCTCCTATAACTACTTTTTTCATAACTCATCACTCATTTCCACAATATATTTCCAATATTTTTTAGGCATGAAATTCATTCTACACCTATCATTTTTTCTTTCCTTTATTCCAACAGTATTATAAAATTCTTTCCATAGACTTAAGAATTTATCCTCATCATCACTCAAATTAAAATCATTTATCTTGAATTCATCACCAGAAACAATAATGAAACTTTCCTTATCATATAAACTATATAAGTTCCTATTAACATCCTTAATAATCCAGTATTCACTTTTTAAACGAGCCCTGAAATGATTGGATAGTAATGGAAGAATATTATTAGTCGGATTGATTTCAGCATAATAAATTTCATTATTCATTTTTTTGAATCTAGTGAATCCTTTAAACTTATGATTTTCTCTTGATACATACAGACTTTGCTTTAAAGTTTCATTCACCCATTTGTTGTTACGCATAAACCTAGTTGTTTCTTTGTACTTTAAGGAATACAAACAATAATAGAAAATAAATAATTCTTTATCTTTAAACACCGATAGATAAAGCCTAAATATCATATTAAAATTATCATACCCAATATTTTTTATAATATAATTAATAGTTTCTTCTTTTTCGGGCAATAAGAGTTCTTCTACTTCATCAAATAAACCAAATTCAAAGTTACATGGTTTTATATCTTTTGGTATAGTTTTCTTTCTTATCAAAATTACAATTAAAGCTAAAAGACTTAAGAAATTATCATTATAAACATAAACTTTATTATTCATTGAATAAACTCAACTGACTAACTTGTCTTCTATTTTCTACTATATCTTCAAGCAATAATGACTGTTCTATTATGTTTCTTTTAAAATTAGCCGAATCCATAAAATATTTACCATCACAAGTAATAAAATATTTTGCTCTTTTCATAACAATATTCATATTTTTCAAATCTTCAAACTTTATTTTAAAATACTTCCTTGAACTATATATTTTCTTTGCTCCCTTTACACCCACTCCTGGTATTTGAAGTAATTCATTATAAGAACATGTATTAATTTCTTTTGGAAATAAATGAATATTTTTTAAAGCCCACGCAGCTTTGGGATCCAATAATAGATTAAAATTAGGATTTTCTTTGTCCAATATATCATCAACTTTAAAATTATAAAATCTTAAAAGAAAATCAGCTTGATAAAGTCTATTTTCTCTTTTTAAAGGCGGAATACTTATAGCTGGCAGCATATTATCTTTATTAACAGGAATATATGCCGAATAAAACACTCTTTTTAATTTATGATCATCGTATAACTTTTTGCTTTTTGTCATAATATCAAAATCAGTTTCACTAGTTGCTCCTATAATCATTTGAGTGCTTTGACCGGCAGGAACATAATGCTTACTTCGATTTTCTTTAACATACTTCATTATTTTAGTAACTTTATCCTCACTTTTGTTAGGAGCTAATAACTTAAGCCCATTTTCCGTAGGTAGCTCTATATTAGCACTCATTCTATCAACCATAGATCCAAGTTTTTTTAATAAAGATTCATTTGTACCAGGTATTGCTTTTACATGAATGTATCCATTAAACTTATACTTATTTCTAAGCATATAGATTGTCTCAATTAATAAATTTGTTGTATAATCAGGACTTTTAATAATTCCTGAGCTTAAAAACAACCCCTCTATATAATTTCTTTTATAAAAATTCATTGTAATTTCACATATTTCAGTTGGAGTAAAAATCGCCCTTTTAACATCATTGCTCTTTCTATTTGGACAATATCTGCAATCAAAAATACAAGCATTAGTCATAAGTATCTTTAAAAGAGAAATACACCTTCCATCAGAAGCAAAAGAATGACAGATTCCACTTCTATTAGTATTTCCATTTCCATCACCATCTCTAGCACTTCCACTTGATGAACACGATGCATCATATTTAGCACTATCGGCAAGAATATGCAATTTTTCTTTTATATCCATAAATTCATCACCAATTAAATTATAAAACATTTGTTCTTATTTGTAAACATTTGTTCGTATATTTTTTCAAAAAAATAATAGACATTCATCTATTATTTCTATTGATTTATTAAAACTTTCGTAAGTTCATGATTCTCAACAAAGCTACTAGTTTCTACTAAAAATATATTTGTTCCCTCTTGTTTTAAAATAATATGTATTCCATTAAAAGAGTTTTGTATTAAGTTTTCAACCAAGCCTAAAGTTTCCTGAATAAAACCATAATATTTTTTTTCAACTAATTCATTTTCATCTAAATTACTTTTTTCATTTTCTAAACGAATTCTTACTTTCTCATCTTTTGGAAGAGATATAAAGGTATCTAAATACATATAATTAGCAAAATCATTTAATAAAGAATCCAATTTCTCATTATATGCTTGTTTCTCTAAACTGATAATTGATGATCCAACAATTGTAGATAAATATTCAAAACATTCATCAATTGTACTAAATAATACATTTTGTTCTTTTTGGTTAGTTGCTATCTTAACCATTTCTTCTGATACTTTCTCTGGAATTAAATGTTTTTGCCTATCTAAACATTCCAAAAAGAAATTATATGCATGATATCTTAAACTTTTAACCCTATTTTCATTTGAAAACAAAACAAAACCTATCCATTCATTACTATCACCAGTAAGCATATACATACGGAATCCATACTCCAAATTTTTAAAAGCTTCTTCATCAACAAAACGCTTGTTAATGCAATCATAAAAACTCTTTTCGTATGCATATTTTGATAAAGAAGAAAAAAAATCTTTGTCAAATGGATTTTCTACGTAAGTTAAATGGACCATACTACCCACCTCCACTATCTTACAATAAAAATATATCAATATCTTAGTAAATTTACAAGATATAACTTAATATATTATATGAAAAAAGAATAAAAAAAACTGTACTTTACATACAGTCATTTTGTTTATTCTCTAGATATTTTTTTAACGTTTTAGTTAATCTTACTCCACTAACCTTTTTTTCAATATTTTGTTCTTTAATAAATTTACGAAGTCCGATTACTTTATAACTAACTCCGCCAAATAAACCTAAAAGTTCTTTTTCTCTTTTGTTTAAGTCTTTTGGAGTTATTTCCGATTCATCAATATTCCAACCACTTGATTCCATTACAGCTAGCATATCTTCCACATTATAATCCAAAGAGTTTATATTATAATAATATTCAGCTCTTCTAACATTATCAAAAAGACTTAATCTAGTTTTTGTATCAATAGGCTTATTCATCATTTTTTCAAATTCATATATTTTATCTATAAAGGATTTCTTTTCTTTTTCAGAACTGATAAGAACATTTTTAACAAAATCAAAAGTATCTCCAGTAACCAATTCATATAAGTATTCAATATGTTTCCATTTTGAAGTTCCTAAAGATTCAATCTCTGAAATCGATAGTCCTTTAATATTACCCTCTTGAATTTCTTCTCTAGATTCAAATTTCTCCCATGGGAATTTTTCCTTATCACACTTTTCTACTTCATCAGTTGTTTTTAAAAAATAATTATATAAAGTAGGATATTTTTTATCTTTTAATCCCTTCATACAGTCAAGAAATGGATCAAAAACATATATACCATCAACATTATATTTATCATCTTTTATATAAGCTGAAACTCTAGAAAGTTTCTTGTTTCGATTTATTTCAGAATAATGATTTACAATTTTGGAGTTAATGCCTAAATAGTTTAAAAGTTCAAAAAACAATAGAGAAAAGTTTAACTGAGCAGAATTAGTATTATAAATTTTTTCAAATATAGTTATTTCTTCACTTGGTGTTTCCTCAAAGCTTCTATATACAAGATTTCTAACAATGTCATAAGATAACATGACTAATTCAAGCTTACTTGTTAAATTACATGATTTAATTGAATCTACGTAGCTATCCATTAATTTACTCATTGATAAAACATCTTCATATGAAACATACTTTTTGTTGCCCTTCAATTTAAAAACTAGTTGATTTTTATATTCTGAATATTCATTAGCAAGTTTAACTGCATCAGTAATAGAAATTTCATCACTTGATAGAATTATCTTTTTTGATTTAATCCAAGAGTTTTTTGCTAATAAATTTTTAGGAATAGTTGTGTCTCCTAAACCGGCATCCAAATCTACGTAATCGAAAGCATCTATAATGTTTTCATATGAAAATAGTGTTGCTAAGAAGTCTTTTGCTTCTTGAGGTTCAAGAAATGATTCCTCCATTACAGCTTTTATTAATAAATCATAACGAGATAGTTTTTCAATTAAATCATCATTTTCTAAATCAATAAACATAACGAGATTACAATAATCAGGAGCAACACTAGCAAAAAAATCTCCGCTTGTAATCCCTTTTTTACCTATAGTTAAAATATTTTTCATCAAAACATCCCCTTTTGTATTAAGATATTATATATATTTTTCTTATTTTGTCAACCAATCAAAAATATTACTCATCTCCTACTTCAAGCAGTTTTCTAATATCCTTTTCAGATAGATTAGATAACATTTCTTCGACATTTCCTTCTATTAAATTTTCACTCAATATCTTTTTTTTGTTTTGTAGTTCAATAATTTTTTCTTCTTTTATAAATTTTATTTTACAATTTTTCACAAAAAAAATCAAAAAAATTTAAAATATTTATATTTGAATCATATAAGAAGTAAAACTACCCGACAAATGATTTTATTACTAAAACATAATTTTTTTTGACAAAAAAAAAGAACCAAGTTCTTTTTTCTATTTAATTAAACTCAAAAGAGTCTAATTAGTTTTTCAATGGTGCAGGTAACAGGACTTGAACCTGCACGAATCACTCCACTAGATCC
>OGQT01001148.1_pt1 | contig 21809 bp, 21 predicted proteins | sample 1553261 | NCBI WGS metagenome assembly OGQT01 (sample SAMEA2579992, study PRJEB22360) | human gut metagenome | biome: human gut; feature: human-associated habitat; material: faeces | place: Denmark | collected 2008/2010
TACCGGAAGAAAAGTCATGCCGGATAATAGTTCTGGACAATAATGTACCTCAGATTTCTCTTTATTATCATCCCATAAAGGGGGATTCGGTGCTCCAAGCAGAACGTGATGACTGGAATGTAAGCTATGAATTGGGTGATACTTGGAAAAATGCACGAAAAATAAAGTTGAAAAATAGTTCTTTGTTCAAGATTGATATATTGGTGTATCCGGAATTCTCTTTCAAGAACGTGATTATTACGCAGATTTATCAAATTCTATTTGATTTGAGCCCTGCAATAGAAATTTCGTTATGGAAGGGGATGAAAGCCACAGCACAAGTGAAGATACCGGTTTATAATGATGGATATGGAGCTCGGGAAGGAAAGGTTCATCCGGGTTTCCTAACTCTTTCACAACGTTTCAGGTTGCCTTATAATGTTTTTGGTAAATTCTCTGTAGGCTATTTTAGTGGTAACCGATATGGTGCTGATGTAGATTTCTTTCGCCCCTTTAAAGATGAACGTTTTTCTTTGTTGGCAAGAATAGGATATACGGGAGCTGGACGTTGGGACGGATTTAGGTTCCAATATGATCCTTCATTATGGCGTATGACGTGGTCTTTGGGTGGAAATTTCTATTGGCCACGATTTAATACACTGTTCACACTGAAGGCTGAACAGTATTTGTTGAAGGAAAAGGGGGTTCGGTTTGAAATGATCCGTCATTTCCGCTATTGTTCGATAGGCTTTTATGCGATGAAGGCGGAGCATGCCAAAGCAAATGGAGGATTTCGGTTTCAAGTGGCATTGCCTCCATACAAATATAAAAGAAGGGGGCATATCCCACGTGTGAATACTTCTACTAACATGGGCATTGCTTATAATGCGGGTAATGAAAGGTATTATTATAAGGACTATAAGGCAGAAGCAAGTGATAATATAATGGAAAGAAATAGTTTTAACCCATATTTTATTAAGTCAGAATTGTTAAATTTTTAATTAATTAATTGAGATGAAAAAGAAAATTTTTTTAAGTGGCGTAAATGCTAAATTAGCATTGGCGGCAGTGGCTTTGACAAGTGTGATGTTCACAAGCTGCGAAAAAGAAGAATTCAATGTTGCGCCTGTAGAATTGGACCCTGCAAGTGCTACTGTTGCTATTACTGTATATGATTTATCAGATGGTTCTATCATAAATGGTGCAAGCATTACAGAAAATGGTGCTGCTATTACTAGCAATCCTTTCGTAATTGAAGCTGGTTCAGATGGAAAGATTGCTGCTGCAACAAGAACTTTTGCAGCTACAAAAGACGAGTATCTGTCTGGAGAAGGCCAAGCTACTGTTCCTGCTTTGAATAAAGGACAATTTGCTTTGATTCCGGTAAGTATTTTCTTGCAACAAGAACTGAATGCTGCTGAAGATGTTGTTGTTGATCAGGATGAGGAAACTATTACCCCTAGTGAAGTTGGAGGAGAACAAAAAGGTGGTGAAAATACAAGTAGTAAAGAAAAAGAAATGGATCTGCCATATACAGCAAAAGTTGGACAAGAAGTTACTAATATTGCTGCTGTAAATGCATCGATTGATGCTATGCCTATAACTAGAGGATTGTCTGATGATGAAGTAAAAAAGGTGTTGAAAGCATTGGTTAAATCATATAGCCCGGGTATCACAGATGTAACTTATACTAAGAAAGTAACAGTTCCTGCTTATACTATTGTAACTTTGAAGACTACTACAGAATACGAAACTTCTGATAATACAATCTCTACAGTGGTGGATGGCAAACTGTACACTATTCCTAATGTAAAGATTAAGAAGGTAGTTAAGACTGTTGTAGATCCAGTCTTTACTTCAACTGAACATGGTCATGGTCACGGTCATGGCAATGGTAACAATGCCGGTGGTGGTGACGGTGCTGCTGAATAATAATAGTTTTAGTTATTATTTTAATTTTAAACTAAAGGAATAATGAAAAGTAAATTAGTAATAGCCTCCTTATTATTAGCAGGCGCTTGTGCAGCAAATCTGAATGCACAAGAAAAAACGAACTACTACACTCCGAAATGGAGCGATAATATTTTCGTGAGTGTAGGTGGTGGTGTCCACGCTATCAACAATGATGGTTTCAATAAATTGGCTCCGCATTTCAGCGTATCAGTTGGTAAGTTGATTACTCCGACATGGGGTGTACGTGCCCAGTTCAATGGCGTTACTCAGCACTTGTGTCTGGATAACTCATATTGGGAACACAATAAGACGTACTTTGGTGGTAACATTGATGCAATGATCAATCTTTCTACATTGTTCGCAGGCGTTAATCCTAACCGTTTCTTTGAAGTTTATGGATTCTTGGGTCCTCAAGTAACTGTTGCAAAGTCAGCAAATGTGCTGATTCAAAACGATGGAACAATGATTCCTGATGGAGATGAAAAGGCTAGAGCACGTGTAGGCGCTTCTGCCGGTTTGGGCTTGAAGTTCAATATCAACACTAAGTGGGCCATTGACGTAGAAGCTCGCGGTGCCATCGCTCCGTCCATTTTCGGTAACATCAGCAGCCATCGCAAGGCTGAAGGTACAGGTATGCTGACCGCAGGTGTTAGCTACATCTTCGGCGGTAAGAAGTTTATTCCGGTTTCTAAGATTGACGAAGACGCAGTCAATGCGGAAATCAACAGATATAGAAGTGAACTGGCTCAGGCTCAGGCTGACCTGGCTAACTGCAAGAATGCACTGGCCAACGCTAAACCTGAAGTTAAGGAAGTGACTAAGGAAGTTGAAGTTGCCGGTCCGCGTGCTATCTTCTTCAAGATTGGCAGCGCCCGTCTGGACGACTATGGTAAGGTTAACATCGAATTGGCTGCTAAGATTCTGAAGGCTAATCCGGACAAGAAGTACAAGGTTGCAGGTTATGCTGACAAGGCTACCGGTAGCGCTTCTTGGAACCAGAAGCTGTCTGAAAAGCGTGCTCAGGTTGTTTACGATGCTTTGATTGCTCAGGGTGTTGACAAGGACCAGCTTGAACTCGTAGGATTCGGTGGTACTGAAAACATGTTCGGTAAGAACTTCCTGAACCGCGTAGTTATCCTGGAATAATACACTCCAAGTGACAAATAGACTCTAAAAATGAAGGCGTCTGGGACTCAGACGCCTTTTTTTGGTACTATGTCCGATGTATGTTATAAAGCAACCCATTTTTTATCAGCGACTGAATTTATATGTGATGATGAAGTTTAAGCTATTCTTTATTGTTCTGTTTTGCAGCCTTTCCCTTTCGGCCTTTTCCCAGTTGACGTATGGTACAACCGGGCTTTTGCATGCGCCCTCTGCGGAGATGCAGCGCGACAAGACTTTCATGGTCGGCGGCAACTTCCTGAACAAGGAGCTCACACCGCCCACCTGGTACTATCATACCTACAACTATTTCTTGAGTGTAACTATCTTTCCCTTTCTGGAAATAGCCTACACGTGTACACTTTTCAAGGCGGAGGCGTTAGGATTGAAGCCATACGGGTACAGCGGATTCACGAACCAGGACCGTTACTTTTCTGCCCGACTGCGTGTGTTGAAGGAGGGGCAGTTCTGGAAATACATGCCGGCTGTCGTGCTGGGGACGTCCGACCCGTTCACTTCTTCCGGCGGCGGCCAGGTAGGCACCACGGAAGGTAACGGCTATTACAGCCGTTTCTATATTGCCGCTTCCAAGCAGATACCCGTTGCGGGTAAAGAGGAGGTTGGCGTGCATCTTTCCTATCTGTATAATGACCGCAAGGAGTACAAGCTGAATGGCTTTGCACTGGGTGTCACCTACAATCCGTCCTTTCATCCGCAGTTAAGGATGATAGCGGAATATGACTCCAAGGACTTTGCCTTGGGAGCCACTTATCTGTTGTTCAAGCATCTGCATGTGCAGGTGGAAATGCAGAGGATGAAATATTTCAGTGGAGGGTTGACATACAAAATTCATTTGAAATAATTAGTGAAAAAATCAGAGGAGGGGATGTTTGATACTATCAGACATCCCTTTTTCTGTATTATATATGTAAGATTAACGGCGGAATTCAAATTTTAATCGTAATTTTGTAGCCCATTATGAGTAGAATAATAGCCATAGACTACGGTCGGAAACGCACGGGAATAGCCGTGAGTGATACATTGCAGATGATTGCGAATGGACTGACAACTGTGCCTACACACCAATTGTTGCAGTTTCTTCTTGATTATGTGGCTAAGGAGCCGGTAGAGCGTATCTTGGTAGGCTTTCCTAAGCAGATGAACAATGAGGCTTCGGAAAATATGAAGAATATCGAACCTTTTGTCCGTTCGCTGAAGAAGAAACTGCCTGACATGCCGGTTGAATATGTAGACGAGCGTTTTACTTCTGTTCTGGCTCATCGGACGATGCTTGAGGCCGGATTGAAAAAGAAAGACCGCCAAAATAAAGCACTGGTGGATGAAATCAGTGCAACTATTATTCTGCAAACTTATTTAGAGAACAAACGTTTCTCTTTTTTATAATGTATAGAAAGTAATTTGTAATTAGTAATTTGTAGTAAAGGAAATGATTTTACCCATTTATGTGTACGGCCAGCCCGTATTGAGAAAGGTAGCAGAGGATATTGCCCCGGACTATCCGAATTTGAAAGAACTTATTGAGAATATGTTCGAAACGATGGACAATGCTGAAGGTGTGGGACTTGCTGCACCGCAAATAGGTTTGCCTATCCGCGTAGTAACCATTAATCTGGATGTCTTGTCTGATGATTTGCCAGAATATAAAGATTTTCGCAAGGCGTATATCAATGCCCATATTCTGGAAGTGTCCGGTGAGGAAGTTTCTATGGACGAGGGTTGCTTGAGCCTTCCAGGAATTCATGAATCAGTGAAGCGTGGCAACAAAATACGCGTGCAATACCTGGACGAGAACTTGGAACCGCACGATGAGATTATCGAAGGTTACCTGGCACGCGTGATGCAGCACGAGTTCGACCATCTGGAAGGAAAGATGTTCATCGACCATTTGTCTCCGTTACGCAAGCAGATGATTAAAGGAAAACTGAATGCCATGTTGAAAGGCAAAGCACACTGCACTTATAAGGTGAAAACCGTAAAGAAATAAGTTTAACCATATAATATGGTATAAAAGGCTCAAAAAATATAAAAAGTGTTCCGCTAATCCCGACAAGTAAACGAAAAACGTTACTTTTGTTTCGTTTACAAGCATTTATAAAACAAGATGATAAGAAAAATACTGACAGCTATTTTGCTGTTACCCACATTGTTGTATGCGCAAATCAATACGGAACGGGTGATGACCATTGCTCGGAATGCATTGTATTTTGAGGATTACGTGCTTTCTATCCAATATTTTAATCAGGTAATCAACGCGAAACCTTATTTATATGAGCCTTATTTCTTCCGTGGACTGGCAAAAATCAATTTGGATGACTATCAGGGAGCGGAGAGTGATTGTGATGCTGCGATTCAAAGAAATCCTTTTGTGGTAGGTGCTTACCAGATCAGAGGATTGGCACGTATCCGTCAGAACAAGTTTGACGAGGCGATTGAAGATTATAAAACCGCTATCAAATACGATCCGGAGAATGTGGTGCTTTGGCATAATCTTTCCCTTTGCCATATTCAGAAAGAAGATTATGAGGCGGCTAAGGAAGATTTGGGTACGCTTCTGACAATTGCCCCCAAATATACGCGTGCCTATTTGATGCGCGGAGAAGTCTCCCTGAAACAGAACGATACGATACAAGCTTTGCGTGATTTTGACAAAGCCATTGATATGGACCGTTATGACCCGGACGGATGGGGGGCAAGAGCCATTGTACGTCTCCAGCAGGGAAAGTATAAAGAGGCTGAAGCTGATTTGGACCAGTCTATCCATCTGAGTGCAAAGAATGCCGGTAACTATATCAACCGTGCCTTGGCGCGTTTCCATCAGAATAATTTGAGAGGCGCCATGAGTGACTATGATTTGGCTTTGGATATTGATCCGAATAATTTTCTCGGGCACTACAACCGCGGTTTGCTGCGTGCCCAGGTGGGCGATGACAACCGGGCAATAGAGGATTTTGATTTTGTGTTGAAGATGGAACCGGATAACATGATGGCCACCTTCAATCGTGGTTTGTTACGTGCGCAGACGGGGGATTACCGGGGAGCTATCAGTGACTATTCCAAAGTGATTGCAGAATATCCTAACTTTATGGCCGGCTATTATCAGCGTGCCGAAGCCCGTAAAAAGATTGGCGACCATAAGGGAGCCGAGCAGGATGAGTTCAAAATCATGAAGATGCAGATAGACAAGCGTAACGGTGTTTCTTCTGGTGACAAAAAGGAAGGTGACGACAGTAAGGATGTTGCGGATAATTCCTCGGAAAACTCCAATGGAGATGGTGGGAAGACCCGTAAGAAATCCGACAAGAACATGGAAAATTATCGGAAAATTGTAATAGCGGACGATTCGGAAGCTGACCAGCGTTATAAGAGCGATTATCGCGGACGTGTACAAGACCGGAATGTGACCATCAAGCTCGAGCCGATGTATGCTTTGACTTATTATGAGAAACTGAGCGATGTGAAGCGTATCGTACATTATCATAAGTATATTGAGGAACTGAACCATTCGAAACTGTTCCCGAAGCCACTGCGCATCACCAATATGGAAGCTCCGTTGACGGAGGAACAAGTACGCTTCCACTTTGCTTTGATAGACGCTCATACGTCTGATGTGGTGGCTGACGAGAAGAATGCCAAGAAACGTTTCATGAGAGGTCTGGATTTCTATCTGGTTCAGGATTTTGCCAGTTCCATAGATGACTTTACAAAGAGTATCTTGTTGGACGACACTTTCTTCCCGGCATACTTTATGCGTGCTTTGGTGCGTTATAAGCAACTGGAATATAAAAAGGCCGAAGCCACAATGAGTGAAGGTGCCACTTCGGGTACAACGGAAATGAAGAAGCCTGAAGTGACAGCCATCGATTATGAAGTTGTGAAGAATGACCTGGATCACGTTATTCTATTGGCTCCTGATTTTGTCTATGGCTATTATAACCGTGGCAATGTGTCTTCGTTACTGAAGGATTACCGTGCCGCCTTGGCGGATTATGACAAGGCGATTGAGCTGAGTCCCGATTTTGCTGAAGCATACTTTAACCGTGGGTTGACGCACATCTTCCTGGGGAATAACAAACAAGGTATTGCCGATTTGAGTAAAGCCGGAGAGTTGGGCATTGTCTCGGCCTATAATATCATAAAGAGGTTTACAGATACACGGGAATAACATTTTTTTGCTAAAAAATAGAATATCAAAAAGAATTAGCTATTTTTGCGTTCTGAAAAATGAAATATACATATAAACTATGATAAAGATAACATTTCCAGACGGCTCTGTTCGTGAATATAACGAAGGAGTAACGGGACTGCAGATTGCAGAAAGCATCAGTTCGCGATTGGCACAAGACGTGCTGGCTTGTGGCGTGAACGGAGAAATTTATGATTTGGGGCGTCCTATCATGCAAGACGCTGAAGTGGTTCTTTATAAATGGGAGGATGAGCAGGGTAAGCATGCCTTTTGGCATACCAGTGCCCACTTGCTGGCCGAAGCTTTGCAGGAACTCTATTCGGGCATCCAGTTCGGTATAGGTCCTGCTATCGAAAACGGTTTCTACTATGATGTGGACCCGGGTGAAACGACTATCAAGGAAGCTGACCTGCCAGCCATTGAGAAAAAGATGGCTGAACTGGTGGCTAAGAAAGAAGCGGTTGTCAGACAAGACATTGCCAAGGCGGATGCTTTGAAAATGTTCGGTGACCGTGGAGAAACTTATAAATGCGAGCTGATTTCCGAATTGGAAGACGGCCACATCACAACTTATACGCAGGGTGCATTTACCGACTTGTGCCGTGGCCCTCACTTGATGACCACAGCTCCTATCAAGGCTATTAAGCTGACTTCCGTTGCCGGTGCTTATTGGCGTGGACAAGAAGACCGTAAGATGATGACCCGTATCTATGGTATCACCTTTCCGAAGAAGAAGATGCTGGATGAGTATCTTGTTCTGCTGGAAGAAGCCAAGAAGCGCGACCACCGTAAAATCGGTAAACAGCTCGACCTGTACCATATGCAGGAAGAAGCGCCGGGTATGGTATTCTGGCACAACGACGGCTGGACCATCTTCCGTGAACTGGAAGTGTTTGTTCGTTCTAAACTGAAAGAGTACCAGTATCAGGAAGTTAAAGGTCCGTTCATGATGGACCGTGTCCTGTGGGAAAAAACCGGTCACTGGGACAACTACAAAGATGCAATGTTCACCACGTCTTCTGAGAACCGTGAATACTGCATTAAGCCGATGAACTGCCCGGGGCACGTACAAATTTTCAACCAGGGGCTGAAGTCTTATCGCGATCTGCCGCTGCGTATGGCCGAGTTTGGTAGCTGCCACCGTAACGAGCCGTCAGGTTCGCTGCATGGCCTGATGCGCGTGCGTGGTTTTACCCAGGATGACGCGCATATTTTCTGTACTGAAGAACAAATTCGCGATGAAGTTAACGGATGTATCCGTTTAGTCTATGATATGTACAGCACTTTTGGCTTCGAGAAGATCGTCGTCAAACTCTCCACTCGTCCTGAAAAACGTATTGGCAGCGACGAAATGTGGGATCGTGCTGAGGCGGACCTGGCGGTTGCGCTGGAAGAAAACAACATCCCGTTTGAATATCAACTGGGTGAAGGCGCTTTCTACGGTCCGAAAATTGAATTTACCCTGTATGACTGCCTCGATCGTGCATGGCAGTGCGGTACAGTACAGCTGGACTTCTCTTTGCCTTCTCGTCTGAGCGCTTCTTATGTAGGCGAAGACAATGAACGTAAAGTACCGGTAATGATTCACCGCGCAATTCTGGGGTCGATGGAACGTTTCATCGGTATCCTGACCGAAGAATTTGCTGGTTTCTTCCCGACTTGGCTTGCGCCAGTTCAGGTTGTTATCATGAATATTACCGATTCTCAGTCTGAATACGTTAACGAACTGACGCAAAAACTATCAAATGCGGGCATTCGTGTTAAAGCAGACTTGAGAAATGAGAAGATTGGCTTTAAAATCCGCGAGCACACTTTGCGTCGCGTCCCATATATGCTGGTCTGTGGTGATAAAGAGGTGGAATCAGGCAAAGTTGCCGTTCGCACCCGCCGTGGTAAAGACCTGGGAAGCATGGACGTAAATGAAGTGATCGAGAAGCTGCAACAAGAGATTCGCAGCCGCAGTCTTAAACAATTGGAGGAATAAGGTATTAAAGGCGGAAAACGAGTTCAAACGGCGCGCCCTAACCGTATCAATGGCGAAATTCGCGCCCAGGAAGTTCGCTTAACAGGTCTGGAAGGCGAGCAGCTTGGTATTGTGAGTCTGAGAGAAGCTCTGGAGAAAGCAGAAGAAGCCGGAGTAGACTTAGTCGAGATCAGCCCTAACGCCGAGCCGCCGGTTTGTCGTATAATGGATTACGGCAAATTCCTCTATGAAAAGAGCAAGTCTTCTAAGGAACAGAAGAAAAAGCAAAAAGTTATCCAGGTTAAGGAAATTAAATTCCGTCCTGGTACAGATGAAGGCGACTATCAGGTAAAACTCCGCAGCCTGATTCGCTTTCTCGAAGAGGGTGATAAAGCCAAAATCACGCTGCGTTTCCGCGGTCGTGAGATGGCGCACCAGCAAATCGGTATGGAAGTGCTTAATCGCGTGAAAGACGATTTGCAAGAACTGGCAGTGGTCGAATCCTTCCCAACGAAGATCGAAGGCCGCCAGATGATCATGGTGCTCGCTCCTAAGAAGAAACAGTAAGGCCTTCAAGTAGCACTGTCTGTGGAGCCTTTGGGCTTCACAGGCATTGTTCGCCTTTGTTTCGTTTATTAACAATGCGAAGTGGAAGTTATTAAAATGCCAAAAATTAAGACCGTACGCGGTGCTGCTAAGCGCTTCAAAAAAACCGGTAAAGGTGGTTTTAAGCACAAGCACGCTAACCTGCGTCACATTCTGACCAAAAAAGCGACCAAACGTAAACGTCACCTGCGTCCGAAAGCCATGGTTTCCAAAGGCGATCTGGGCCTGGTAATCGCGTGCCTGCCGTACGCATAAGCCGTTAACGTTTTTAACTTTTTAATTAGAATATAGATACAGGAGAGCACATATGGCTCGCGTAAAACGTGGTGTTATTGCACGCGCACGTCACAAGAAAATTTTGAAACAAGCTAAAGGCTACTACGGTGCGCGTTCTCGCGTATACCGCGTTGCCTTCCAGGCTGTTATCAAAGCTGGTCAGTATGCTTACCGCGACCGTCGTCAACGTAAGCGTCAGTTCCGTCAACTGTGGATTGCGCGTATCAACGCAGCAGCACGTCAGAACGGTATTTCTTACAGCAAATTCATCAATGGCCTGAAAAAAGCCTCTGTTGAAATCGACCGTAAGATCCTGGCTGATATCGCAGTATTCGACAAAGTAGCGTTCACCGCTCTGGTTGAAAAAGCGAAAGCAGCTCTGGCATAAGCCAGTTGAAAGAGGGAGCTAGTCTCCCTCTTTTCGTTTCAACGCCATCAAAACATTGACTTTTATCGCCGTAGCCTTTTCAATAAAGGTCTTTTGAAGAGTACCAAAAGGTAACGCAAGCAATGAATGCTGCTATTTTCCGCTTCTTTTTTTACTTTAGCACCTGACTCCAGGAGGCTAGCGCGTGAGAAGAGAAACGGAAAACAGCGCCTGAAAGCCTCCCAGTGGAGGCTTTTTTTGTATGCGCGTTTTGAAAAATAAAAAGCCTGTCTCATCAGGCGTAATTGTCGCAGCCAGTCTGGACACGGCCAGCGCGGAGAAACCGGAGCGTACTTAAGTACGTGAGGATTTCGAGCACTGCCCGGGACCAAAATGGCAAGTAAAATAGCCTGATGGGATGGGCTCTAAGTCCAACGAACCAGTGTCACCACTGACACAATGAGGAAAAAAATGTCACATCTCGCAGAACTGGTTGCCAGTGCGAAGGCGGCCATTAGCCAGGCGTCAGATGTTGCCGCGTTAGATAATGTGCGCGTCGAATATTTGGGTAAAAAAGGGCACTTAACCCTTCAGATGACGACCCTGCGTGAGCTGCCGCCAGAAGAGCGTCCGGCAGCTGGTGCGGTTATCAACGAAGCGAAAGAGCAGGTTCAGCAGGCGCTGAATGCGCGTAAAGCGGAACTGGAAAGCGCCGCACTGAATGCGCGTCTGGCGGCGGAAACGATTGATGTCTCCCTGCCGGGTCGTCGCATTGAAAACGGTGGGCTGCATCCGGTGACCCGTACCATCGACCGTATCGAAAGTTTCTTCGGTGAGCTTGGCTTTACCGTGGCAACCGGGCCGGAAATCGAAGACGATTATCATAACTTCGATGCTCTGAACATTCCTGGTCACCACCCGGCGCGCGCTGACCACGACACTTTCTGGTTTGACGCTACCCGCCTGCTGCGTACCCAGACCTCTGGCGTACAGATCCGCACCATGAAAGCCCAGCAGCCACCGATTCGTATCATCGCGCCTGGCCGCGTTTATCGTAACGACTACGACCAGACTCACACGCCGATGTTCCATCAGATGGAAGGTCTGATTGTTGATACCAACATCAGCTTTACCAACCTGAAAGGCACGCTGCACGACTTCCTGCGTAACTTCTTTGAGGAAGATTTGCAGATCCGCTTCCGTCCTTCCTACTTCCCGTTTACCGAACCTTCTGCAGAAGTGGACGTCATGGGGAAAAACGGTAAATGGCTGGAAGTACTGGGCTGCGGGATGGTGCATCCGAACGTGCTGCGTAACGTTGGCATCGACCCGGAAGTTTACTCTGGTTTTGCCTTCGGGATGGGGATGGAGCGTCTGACCATGTTGCGTTACGGCGTCACCGACCTGCGTTCATTCTTCGAAAACGATCTGCGTTTCCTCAAACAGTTTAAATAAGGCAGGAATAGATTATGAAATTCAGTGAACTGTGGTTACGCGGATGGGTGAACCCGGCGATTGATAGCGACGCGCTGGCAAATCAAATCACGATGGCGGGCCTGGAAGTTGATGGTGTAGAACCGGTTGCCGGTAGCTTCCACGGCGTGGTCGTTGGTGAAGTGGTTGAGTGTGCGCAGCATCCGAACGCTGACAAACTGCGTGTGACAAAAGTGAATGTCGGCGGCGATCGCCTGCTGGACATCGTCTGCGGTGCGCCAAACTGCCGTCAGGGCCTGCGTGTGGCGGTAGCGACCATTGGTGCTGTTCTGCCGGGTGATTTCAAAATTAAAGCCGCGAAACTGCGTGGCGAACCGTCTGAAGGGATGCTGTGCTCCTTCTCTGAGCTGGGAATTTCTGACGATCATAACGGCATTATCGAGCTGCCTGCGGATGCGCCGATTGGCACCGACATCCGCGAATACCTGAAACTCGATGACAACACCATCGAAATCAGCGTGACACCAAACCGTGCCGACTGCTTAGGTATCATTGGTGTTGCGCGCGACGTTGCCGTGTCGAACCAGCTGCCGCTGGTTGAACCGGAAATCGTTCCGGTTGGTGCGACCATCGACGACACGCTGCCGATTGCAGTAGAAGCGCCGGATGCCTGCCCGCGCTATCTTGGCCGTGTGGTAAAAGGCATTAACGTTAAAGCGCCAACTCCGCTGTGGATGAAAGAAAAACTGCGTCGTTGCGGGATCCGTTCTATCGATGCAGTTGTTGACGTCACCAACTATGTGCTGCTCGAACTGGGCCAGCCAATGCACGCTTTCGATAAAGATCGCATTGAAGGCGGCATTGTGGTGCGGATGGCGAAAGAGGGCGAAACGCTGGTGTTGCTCGACGGCACTGAAGCGAAGCTGGATGCTGACACCCTGGTCATCGCCGACCACAACAAGGCGCTGGCGATGGGCGGCATATTTGGTGGCGAACACTCTGGCGTGAATGACGAAACGCAAAACGTTCTGCTGGAATGCGCTTTCTTCAGCCCGCTGTCTATCACCGGTCGTGCTCGTCGTCATGGCCTGCATACTGATGCGTCTCACCGTTATGAGCGTGGCGTTGATCCGGCACTGCAGCACAAAGCGATGGAACGTGCGACCCGTCTGCTGATCGACATCTGCGGTGGTGAAGCGGGTCCGGTAATTGATATCACTAACGAAGCAACGCTGCCGAAGCGTGCAACCATCACTTTACGTCGTAGCAAACTGGATCGCCTGATCGGCCATCATATTGCTGATGAGCAGGTAACAGACATTCTGCGTCGTCTCGGCTGCGAAGTGACCGAAGGCAAAGACGAGTGGCAGGCAGTTGCGCCGAGCTGGCGTTTCGACATGGAGATTGAAGAAGATCTGGTCGAAGAAGTCGCGCGTGTTTACGGCTACAACAACATCCCGGATGAGCCGGTACAGGCAAGCCTGATTATGGGGACTCACCGTGAAGCTGACCTGTCGCTCAAGCGCGTAAAAACGCTGCTCAACGACAAAGGCTATCAGGAAGTGATCACCTACAGCTTCGTTGACCCGAAAGTGCAGCAGATGATCCATCCAGGCGTTGAAGCCTTACTGCTGCCAAGCCCGATCTCTGTTGAAATGTCAGCAATGCGTCTTTCCCTGTGGACCGGCCTGCTGGCAACCGTGGTGTACAACCAGAACCGTCAGCAGAATCGTGTACGCATTTTCGAAAGCGGTCTGCGTTTCGTGCCAGATACTCAGGCACCGTTGGGTATTCGTCAGGATCTGATGTTAGCCGGTGTGATTTGCGGTAACCGTTACGAAGAGCACTGGAACCTGGCAAAAGAGACCGTTGATTTCTATGATTTGAAAGGCGATCTTGAATCCGTTCTCGACCTGACCGGTAAACTGAATGAGGTTGAGTTCCGTGCAGAAGCGAATCCGGCACTGCATCCGGGGCAATCCGCAGCGATTTATCTGAAAGGTGAACGTATTGGTTTTGTTGGGGTTGTTCATCCTGAACTGGAACGTAAACTGGATCTTAACGGTCGCACTCTGGTGTTCGAACTGGAGTGGAATAAGCTCGCAGACCGCGTGGTGCCTCAGGCGCGCGAGATTTCTCGCTTCCCGGCGAACCGTCGTGACATCGCGGTGGTGGTCGCAGAAAACGTTCCCGCAGCGGATATTTTATCCGAATGTAAGAAAGTTGGCGTAAATCAGGTAGTTGGCGTAAACTTATTTGACGTGTACCGCGGTAAGGGTGTTGCGGAGGGGTATAAGAGCCTCGCCATAAGCCTGATCCTGCAAGATACCAGCCGTACACTCGAAGAAGAGGAGATTGCCGCTACCGTCGCCAAATGTGTAGAGGCATTAAAAGAGCGATTCCAGGCATCATTGAGGGATTGAACCTATGGCGCTTACAAAAGCTGAAATGTCAGAATATCTGTTTGATAAGCTTGGGCTTAGCAAGCGGGATGCCAAAGAACTGGTTGAACTGTTTTTCGAAGAGATCCGTCGCGCTCTGGAAAACGGCGAACAGGTGAAACTCTCTGGTTTTGGTAACTTCGATCTGCGTGATAAGAATCAACGCCCGGGACGTAACCCGAAAACGGGCGAGGATATTCCCATTACAGCACGGCGCGTGGTGACCTTCAGACCCGGGCAGAAGTTAAAAAGCCGGGTCGAAAACGCTTCGCCCAAAGACGAGTAATCTGATCTAACTAAAAAGGCCGCTCTGCGGCCTTTTTTCTTTTCACTGTCGAAGAGTCACCGTAAAATCAACGCCATGACACTTCAGCAGAACGGATACCATGCTGACACTTGCCCGCCAACAACAGCGACAAAATATTCGCTGGTTATTATGCCTGTCAGTTTTGATGCTGCTGGCGCTTCTCTTAAGCCTTTGCGCCGGTGAACAATGGATCTCGCCAGGTGACTGGTTTACTCCTCGTGGCGAACTGTTCGTCTGGCAAATTCGCCTGCCACGTACGCTGGCTGTATTGCTGGTTGGTGTGGCGCTGGCTATATCCGGCGCTGTAATGCAGGCGTTGTTCGAAAATCCTCTGGCAGAACCTGGACTACTTGGCGTCTCTAACGGCGCAGGCGTGGGGCTTATCGCCGCGGTATTGCTTGGGCAAGGGCAACTCCCCAACTGGGCGCTAGGGCTGTGTGCGATTGCTGGCGCGCTTATCATCACTTTAATACTCTTACGTTTCGCCCGTCGTCATCTTTCGACCAGTCGGTTATTGCTGGCTGGCGTTGCATTAGGGATTATCTGTAGCGCACTAATGACGTGGGCTATCTACTTTTCCACCTCTGTTGATTTACGTCAGCTGATGTACTGGATGATGGGCGGTTTTGGCGGCGTAGACTGGCGGCAAAGCTGGCTGATGCTGGCATTGATCCCCGTGTTGTTGTGGATCTGTTGTCAGTCCAGGCCAATGAATATGTTAGCACTTGGCGAGATCTCGGCGCGGCAACTGGGTTTACCCCTGTGGTTCTGGCGCAATGTGTTGGTGGCAGCGACCGGCTGGATGGTTGGCGTCAGTGTGGCGCTGGCGGGTGCTATCGGCTTTATTGGTCTGGTGATCCCACATATTCTCCGGCTGTGTGGTTTAACCGATCATCGCGTATTACTTCCCGGCTGCGCGCTGGCAGGGGCGAGCGCATTGCTGCTGGCCGATATTGTAGCGCGCCTGGCATTAGCTGCCGCAGAGCTGCCAATTGGCGTGGTCACCGCAACGTTGGGTGCGCCGGTGTTTATCTGGTTATTGTTAAAAGCAGGACGTTAGCCGCAAAAGACGGTCTATGATTAAAAGCTAAGATTTTTACTGACCACACCCAGGAGAAACGATGCAAGATTCCATTCTGACGACCGTAGTGAAAGATATTGACGGTAAAGTGACCACGCTGGAGAAGTACGCCGGTAATGTGCTGTTGATTGTCAATGTCGCCTCAAAGTGTGGCTTAACGCCGCAATATGAGCAGTTGGAGAATATTCAGAAAGCCTGGGCTGATCGTGGTTTTGTGGTGCTGGGATTCCCGTGTAACCAGTTTCTGGAGCAAGAACCGGGTAGCGATGAAGAGATTAAAACTTATTGCACCACCACATGGGGGGTGACGTTCCCGATGTTCAGTAAGATTGAAGTTAATGGCGAAGGACGTCATCCGCTGTATCAAAAATTGATTGCCGCAGCGCCGACTGCAGTCGCGCCGGAAGAGAGCGGATTCTATGCCCGAATGGTCAGCAAAGGTCGTGCACCGCTGTACCCTGATGATATTTTATGGAATTTTGAGAAATTTTTAGTTGGCAGGGACGGATTGGTCATCCAGCGTTTTTCCCCGGATATGACGCCGGAAGATCCCATTGTGATGGAAAGCATTAAACTGGCGTTGGCAAAATAATGTCTATTGTGATGCAGTTACAGGATGTTGCGGAATCTACCCGCCTGGGGCCGCTTTCTGGCGAGGTTCGGGCTGGGGAGATCCTGCACCTGGTGGGGCCGAATGGCGCGGGTAAGAGTACCGTACTGGCGCGAATGGCCGGAATGACCAGCGGTAAGGGAAGCATTCAGTTCGCGGGGCAACCACTGGAAGCATGGTCTGCAACAAAGCTCGCGCTGCATCGCGCCTATCTTTCACAACAGCAGACGCCGCCGTTTGCAATGCCGGTCTGGCACTACCTGACACTGCATCAGCACGATAAAACGCGTACCGAACTACTGAATGATGTCGCAGGGGCGCTGGCTCTTGATGACAAACTCGGACGTAGCACCAATCAACTTTCCGGCGGTGAATGGCAACGCGTACGTCTTGCTGCGGTGGTGCTGCAAATCACACCACAAGCCAATCCCGCAGGCCAATTGCTGCTTCTTGATGAGCCGATGAACAGTCTTGATGTTGCGCAACAAAGTGCCTTAGACAAAATTCTGAGCGCGCTGTGTCAGCAAGGACTGGCGATTGTGATGAGCAGTCACGATCTCAACCACACATTGCGTCATGCGCATCGGGCGTGGTTGCTAAAAGGTGGAAAAATGCTGGCCAGTGGACGCAGAGAAGAGGTGCTCACGCCGGCAAATCTGGCGCAGGCCTATGGGATGAATTTTCGCCGTCTGGATATCGAAGGTCACAGAATGCTGATTTCGACCATCTGATTTCATTAGTATCTTGAAAATCGGGTAATTACGACGCTAAATTAATGCAAGAATAAAAAACAGAGGAACCGTACGGAATGCGTTTCTGCCTTATTTTGATCACAGCACTGTTTCTGGCCGGGTGTAGCCACCATAAAGCACCGCCGCCAAATGCCAGACTTTCTGATTCGATCACCGTTATTGCCGGTTTGAACGACCAGCTACAAAGCTGGCATGGCACGCCGTATCGTTATGGTGGCATGACGCGGCGCGGTGTGGACTGTTCGGGATTTGTGGTTGTGACGATGCGTGATCGTTTCGATTTGCAGCTGCCCCGTGAAACCAAACAACCAGCCCCTATTGGCACGCAAATTGATAAAGACGAGTTGCTGCCAGGTGACCTGGTCTTTTTCAAAACGGGTTCCGGACAAAATGGTTTGCATGTAGGTATTTACGATACCAACAACCAATTTATCCACGCCTCTACCAGCAAGGGAGTGATGCGTTCCTCACTTGATAATGTCTATTGGCAGAAAAATTTCTGGCAGGCGAGACGAATCTAGTATGTCGAAAAATGGACGGCGATGATACATCGCCGTCCATTTACTCCTGAATACAGTAGTATTTTGCAGACAAAAATTCCGTAAATGGATTCTTCGTTTATAATCAGGATAATCTAAAAAAAGGCCCCCTGAAAAAGTGGTTAACATGGAACAAATGAAAGTTACTCCTTCTGTAATTGTTATGTCTTATGGCCTCATCCCTTTTAGCCGGATACTGAAAAACATCCTTCGAGAGGGACGGTTACCATGAAGATTTTTTTGGAGAATCTTTATCATTCTGATTGCTATTTCCTGCCGATAAGAGATAACCAGCAAGACCTTGTCGGCGTTGAGTTAATTACCCATTTCTCCAGTGAAGATGGTACGGTTCGTATCCCGACGAGTCGGGTTATAGCGCAACTTACCGAGGAGCAACATTGGCAATTATTTTCAGAGCAGTTGGAATTACTAAAATCATGCCAACACTTTTTTATTCAACATAAACTCTTTGCCTGGCTTAATTTAACGCCACACGTGGCTACATTATTATTAGACAGGGATAATTTCGCAGGCGAACTATTAAAATATCCGTTTATTGAACTGTTGATTAATGAGAATTACCCGCATTTCAATGAAGGAAAAGATAATCGCGATCTTTTATCCTTATCGCAAATGTATCCCCTTGTGTTAGGTAATTTGGGAGCAGGTAATAGCACAATGAAAGCGGTTTTTGATGGTCTTTTCACCCGCGTCATGCTGGATAAAAGTTTTATTCAGCAACAAATCACGCATCGTTCCTTCGAACCGTTTATTCGTGCGATCCAGGCGCAAATTTCCCCTTGTTGCAATTGCATCATCGCGGGGGGCATTGATACGCCAGAAATATTGGCACAGATTATCCCCTTTGATTTCCATGCTCTCCAGGGATGCCTGTGGCCTGCGGTTCCTATAAATCAGATAACGACGTTGGTTCAGCGATAACCCTCCTGTTTGCTGGTGTTTAAGACGAGAGTAACCGTCTACACTATCAAACAGGAGGATCTATGACCCTGTCTTTTATTACCCGCTGGCGCGATGAATTGCCAGAAACCTATACAGCACTTTCCCCTACGTCTTTAAATAATGCCCGGCTGATTTGGCATAATACCGAACTGGCTAACACGCTGAGTATTCCATCGTCGCTGTTTAAAAATGGCGCAGGTGTCTGGGGCGGCGAAAACCTACTGCCGGGTATGTCACCACTTGCGCAGGTTTACAGTGGTCATCAGTTTGGCGTCTGGGCGGGCCAACTGGGTGATGGGCGCGGCATTTTACTCGGCGAACAACTGCTTGCTGATGGCACTACAATGGACTGGCATCTGAAAGGTGCTGGCCTGACGCCTTATTCGCGAATGGGGGATGGACGGGCGGTTTTACGTTCGACGATACGAGAAAGTCTCGCCAGTGAGGCGATGCATTATCTGGGCATTCCGACGACCCGCGCTTTAAGTATCGTCACCAGCGATTCGCCAGTGTATCGGGAAACGGTGGAGTCAGGCGCGATGCTGATGCGTGTGGCACCAAGTCATCTGCGCTTTGGTCATTTCGAACATTTTTACTATCGCCGCGAGCCGGAAAAGGTTCGTCAGTTAGCTGACTTTGCCATTCGTCATTACTGGTCACATCTTGATGATGAGGAGGACAAATACCGTCTCTGGTTTACCGATGTTGTCGCACGTACCGCCTCGTTAATTGCCCAATGGCAGACGGTCGGCTTTGCTCATGGGGTGATGAATACCGACAACATGTCGCTGCTGGGGCTGACGCTTGATTACGGGCCGTTTGGTTTTCTTGATGATTACGAACCCGGTTTTATTTGTAATCACTCGGATCATCAAGGGCGTTACAGCTTTGATAATCAACCTGCCGTCGCGTTGTGGAATTTACAGCGTCTGGCGCAGACATTGTCACCATTTGTTGCCGTTGATGCGCTGAATGAGGCCCTGGACAGCTATCAGCAGGTTTTGTTGACGCATTATGGACAACGGATGCGGCAGAAACTGGGCTTCATGACGGAGCAAAAAGAGGATAACGCGCTACTTAATGAATTATTCAGTCTGATGGCGCGAGAGCGCAGCGATTATACCCGCACATTCCGCATGCTGAGTCTGACCGAGCAGCACAGCGCGGCGTCACCGCTACGTGATGAGTTTATTGATCGTGCGGCATTTGATGACTGGTTTGCCCGTTATCGGGGGCGTTTGCAACAAGACGAGATTACCGATAGTGAGCGTCAGCAACTGATGCAAAGCGTTAACCCGGCTCTGGTGTTGCGCAACTGGTTGGCGCAACGGGCGATTGAAGCGGCAGAAAAGGATGATATGACGGAATTGCACCGCCTGCATGAGGCGTTGCGAAATCCTTTCAGCGACAGAGATGATGACTATGTCAGTCGTCCACCCGACTGGGGTAAACGGCTGGAAGTCAGCTGCTCGAGTTAAAGGCTACTTGGTCAACAGCAGCTTGCCAGCCTGAGTTTTACGGAGCAGATATTCTTGCCCGTCATGATCGATAATCAGTTTGCCATCCGGACCTAACAGTGTCTGGCTGGTAATTCGCCGGATGGGCTGCGGGGAAGCGGTCTTGTGACTGGCATCCGTTTCAGGCGTGAGTTTTCTGCTATCCGTATAACGCATAAAAATTAATAATAATTTATATAACAATGATTCTTATTATCAATATTATGGCGGGCCAGAGCAAGTAGTAATTTGTTGAGAAGACAACAAGTTGCGCAGAAATGCCCATCCCGTCAGGAATGGGCACGCATTCAGAAGCGAGTATCTACCGCAGAGGCGAGTTTTTCGACCAGGCGTTCGGTATCTTCCCAGCCCAGACACGGGTCGGTAATGGATTGACCGTAAGTGAGCGGCTGACCGCCGACGATTTTTTGCGTTCCTTCGCGCAGGAAACTTTCCGCCATAATTCCAGCAATCGCCGTAGAGCCATTGCGGATTTGCTGACAAATATCCTCACAAACTTCTAACTGGCGACGGTGCTGCTTCTGGCAGTTACCGTGGCTGAAATCCACCACCAGATGTTCAGGTAAATCAAACTCGTGCAGCGTATCGCAGGCTGCGGCGATATCATCGGCATGATAATTCGGTTTTTTGCCACCACGCATAATAATGTGGCCATACGGGTTGCCGCTGGTCTGATAGATGGTCATCTGACCATTTTTGTCTGGCGAGAGGAACATATGGCTGGCGCGGGCTGCGCGGATAGCATCCACGGCAATCCGCGTGTTGCCATCGGTACCATTTTTAAAACCCACCGGACAGGAGAGTGCCGAAGCCATTTCGCGGTGGATCTGACTTTCGGTAGTACGTGCGCCAATCGCGCCCCAACTGATTAAATCAGCAATAAACTGACCGGTCACCATATCGAGGAACTCAGTCGCGGTAGGGACGCCCAGCTCATTTACCTGTAAAAGTAATTTGCGCGCCAGCTCCAGACCGTGATTTACCCGATAGCTACCGTTTAAATCTGGATCGGAGATGAGTCCTTTCCAGCCGACAACCGTTCGTGGTTTTTCAAAATAGGTGCGCATTACGATTTCCAGCCGTGACTGGTACTGGTTGCGCAGCGACTGCAGACGGGTGGCGTACTCCATCGCAGCGGTGAGATCGTGGATCGAGCAGGGGCCAATAATGACCAACAGTCGCTTATCTTCACCATTCAGTATTTTTTCAATTCTACGGCGGGAGTCGGTGACATGGGTGGCGACGCCAGGCGTTACGGGATACCGTAGCGCGAGTTCGGCGGGCGTTACCAGGCTCTCAATACGCGCAGTACGGAGTTCGTCAGTTCTGTTCATTACAAGTCTCAGAAATTTGTTGCTTCTACGGCAGGACTACCGGGAAGTGATGCGCATCACGATAAACCAATCGCAGCTGATTTCAAGTGCGAGGTGTGTCACACCTCGCCGGGTGGTTAGCATGATAACAAAAAAGTAAGCCAATGCACTAGTTCTCTAGTACATTCGGCGGCTAAGGCCCATGATATCGAGGATCTTGGTGGCAATCTCTTCTACCGAATAATTGGTACTGTTAATCCACGGGATCTGATTTTTACGGTACAACGCTTCCACTTCCGCGACTTCCATCCTGCACTGACGAAGCGAGGCATAGCGGCTG